>Ga0065711_1026390_pt1 | contig 74087 bp, 43 predicted proteins | sample Hoacrofraction12_FD_59098 | JGI IMG/M metagenome (GOLD analysis project Ga0065711, IMG submission 59098) | Hoatzin crop microbial communities from Cojedes, Venezuela - Epithelial fraction 12 v2 (version 2) | ecosystem: Host-associated > Birds > Digestive system > Esophagus > Crop | place... | reverse complement strand
CCTGGCCCAGGCTGCCCAGGGAGGCTGTGGAGTCTCCTTCTCTGGAGATATTCCAGACCCACCTGGACGCGGTGCTGTGCAGCCTGCTCTGGGTGACCCTGCTTGGGCAGGGGGTTGGGCTGGGTGACCCCCAGAGGTCCCTTCTAACCCTGAACATTCTGGGATTCTGTGATTCTGTGAGGCAGAAGCGGATTGCTTCGGCTTTCATGTTGTCCGAGCCCCGGCTGTTCTGCTGGCGATCGGGCTTTCTCCTCTGCTGCTCAGCCCCGATGACCGACCCAGGTCCTTCCCTTCTCAGTCAGAGAAAGAGCAACCTTGCCTTCGCTGGAGTAGCTGTCACTCGTTTCCTTCCCACTGCTCTCCTCGCAGGGGGGTTTCTTTTTGGGTCTCTCCTGCTTTGTGAAGGTGGACCTGCCTTGCCAGCTCGAGGATCAGAAGAGAGGATTCAAGTCAAACATCTCCTTGGCTTGCTGCAGACTACAGCTCAGGAGGACAAGTGACATTAAATATATATATGTTGAGGAGTTTTAAGGAGAGTTTAATGCTTGTTATTCTGTGAGAGGCACCAGCTCCTGGCTTGTGTAAGGACTGTTTTTTCTGGATAAAGGGTTTTTTTTTCAGTTGGGAGTGTACTGAGAAATTCCTTCCCCCCCACCCCGCCCCACCACACACAGTGGCAGGTCCTTTGATCGGAAATCAAGGCTATTTCAAAGTAGAGCTCGCTGCAAGGATATCGAGTTGGTGTCAGCCTCACCTGGCTGACTGGAGCTTTACGAGTGGGGCAAGGAGAAGGCGACGTCTCATCAGCGTTGCCTGGAGCCCCAGCTCGGCTTCACAGAGGTGCAGCTGGCCAGAAGCTGTGTCAGCCCGGCACAGCCCGGCTGAGGGAAACGCCGCAGCAGCAGAGCTCCGGAGCGCGGCCACGCAGCTGCACCCGCGCCGCGTCGTACCCAGAGCAGCAGGGAGTACTCAGCCGAGCTGGTGGAGGAGCAGTAACCGCCCCTGGACAGGAATTATTAGCCTGAATGCAAGCATCGGGGGAACACTGCTTGCTTGGTTTAAACACACAGAATTCTGTACTACTTCAAAATAAATTCAACTCAGAGCTGGGCTGAGAATCGACTCTTTTATTAAATACACAACTAAAATGCTAAAATTATGAACAGAAGTGCTCAAAGGCAGTGAAATAGCACATTAAATAGAATGTGAGAGATAAAAATGTATCTATACAACAGCAGCTAGTGAAATTGTTCTTCCTATTTCTACAAAGAAAACAATCTTTAGTTACATGTTTATCCACATGTGGATTCTAGCAATAAAAACAGTGACAGTAGAATATTCATAATTACAGTAAGTTACTGGTAACAGAATATGTGAGTGCAGCATTAGGGATTAGAGTCGTATCTTTGTCTCTTTGCCTTCTCTGAGACTCTTTCATGCATACCTACCGTTTAAAATTGATGGCAGAAGACATTTCATGGGATTTTTTTTTTTTGTTGCCAATTTACCCAATAATAAAAGGCGCGTAGTTCTTGTTCTTGCTTCTCTTAAAGAGAATTAGTAAAGGGTAGTGTTGCTGAAAGGTCAAAGTTGTTTCATTTCGGGAAACACCATAGCTCCAAAAAACCCCTTGAACATCACGTTGAGCATCTCATGAAGACAGAAACAGTGAAGCTTCCAAGAAGAACCTGTAGCTGCTGTGAAATCCAAAGGGTAGGTGCTGGACAGAGAGAAGCATGTGGAGGAAAGGAAAACAAGGAAACCAACGGCTGAAGTTGAGGGATAGCACAGGTAAAAATATAAAATGTAGTGGACTAACACCTTGATGAGCCACTGCAATGTACCAAAAGGAGCAGCAAGTTCCCGTGAAATAGTTGTACTGTGAAAAGGAATACTGCAAAGTGAGACTTGCCAGCGTGAGTCATTTTACCTAGGATACAGATACCATCTTCACCAGCCGAGCAGCGTGGGGCACGGCGATACCCTAACTGGGAAATTCCTGACGATTCCGTGAGACTCGACTAGAGAGCTGTGCTGTCTCCATCCGCGTGCCCCGGGGCACAGGATGCTCCTCAGCGGAGGTCAGGCGTACGTTCTGTCACGCTACTACTCCCTCTCACCGCCGTTACGCCGTACACCCAGGGGCTGCCGTATTCAGAAATCCAGTGGCTGGCACAGGCTACTGCTGCTTCTCGGTACGGGGAGGGCAAAGGCTGGTAGCCACGTGCGGGGAATTGGAGAATTTCTCAGGGAGGCCCCCTTGCTTACTGTACAATCTGACCAGCTACTGCTCAAATAGATTTGCCGAACTGAGGGCTTTGCAAACACTTTTATTTTATAAGATACATTTAAAGTACTTTTCTGTCAGGGAAAAATTAAAGCAGGCTTTATCTGACACTGCAAGGTAGTAACAGGGTGCACTGATTTATTGCTGCATTTTGCTCATTTAACAAATAACAGAAGCAGCTAGTTTTAAACAAGTACTTTTAAACAGTAACCTCAGATGGCTAAATGGCCCAAGTTTACCCAGAGAAATTCTCTTCATCTTAAACAACAACAAAAAAGCCTCAGTGTTTTCTGTATTGATTATAGGAGTAACCCTTTGTGATGCAGATTTTAAGATTCAGAAACCATGAACTTCCTATGCCGTGGCAGTGGGCGTTTTCAGCCGTGCTGCCTTTGCAGTCCTGCCCTCACTGGGAGCAACGGTGGTCTCTGCTTCGCTGATTTAGTTTTATGATGTCTTTCTCAGAGCTACGGGGTTGTTCGGTCTGCACCCATCAAATTACAAGCAGCTCTGGCAATAGGTCCAAAAGGAAGTGTTCAAGGCCGGGTTGGATGGAGCTCTGAGCAGCCTGGTCTGGTGGAAGATGTCCCTGCTCATGGCAGGGGGGTTGGAACCAGATGATCTTTAAGGTCCCTTCCAACCTGAACCGTTCTGTGATTCTATGGGCAGCTGGTGAGTACAGGAGCCTCGCTCCTTAGGGGAGCAAGTTCAGAAAGCACAGCTTGACCTACCTACATGTTAATGGACATGCAAGCTTACACTCTCCTGACTGTGCTCACCTCTCCTCATACTTCTGCAGGTGTTACAGCGTTAACAGGACAGACACAGAACCAGGGCACCTGAACGAGCTTTCAGCATAAGCCCAGACTGCAGTGAGAAGGCCCAGACACCAGACTTCACTGATTCTTCTGCTAAAGGCAAGCTTTTTTTTCTCCATATTTCTGTCAAGACGAAGATTTTTGCCGATGCGATTGACGGCATTACCAGACAGTATTAGACACAAATAGCTAGATCTAACTTTGCCTGGTAAGACAGCAATCAGCAGGCACTCAGGCTAAAGGAAACCACCAACGTTAAAGGACTTTCTCCAGATTCAGGGCTAAAAAGATAGGGCAGGGAAAGGCTAAGGGCCTCTCCCTTAGACAAAGCAATAATCAGTAAATATTTAACTTGAAATACTTGCTGATTACGAGGCAGTACAATTAGGACAACACAACTGTTTCCAGTTCAGCAGTAGGTGAGTTTAAAAAACAAAACGGCGAAGCGCTTCACTTACCGCCGGCTCTGTCCGGCGCATCCGCCTGGCTGTGGCGTTGCTCGCCGCGCCGCGCGCGCTGCGGCTCCGGCAGCACAGACCGGGGATGCCCGGGTTTCAGCGGCGTGCTCTGCCCTCAGCAATGCTAAAACTCCCCTCAGCGAGACAACTTTTTTAGAATTAAGTCGGGTGCGGAAGAGGCCTCAGACAGCTCTGAAACCGTCCGCAGAACCGCTCTGCTGTGAAGCTGATTTAAGCGAGGTGGAAATCCGTAGGAGAAGGGGAGGGAGAGGATATTGAGGCAGAAGAGGGTTTTTCTGGGATGCCCCTGGTTCTCATGACTGTCTCTCTCTGAGAGAAGAGGGAATGGACGCTTTCCTAAGCACACATCATCGTGGGGGAGGAGAGGGGGGCATTTCCCTGGTCTCCATTTTGGGTTTTTTTAAGGCGACATTCCAATGGCTGCCCAATTACAGTTATCTTATTTATTTATTTATTTATTTACTCAACTCCATCCAAGGTCAGGACCCACACTTTTAAGAAGAGATGGATGGGAGGTAGGCGTGCACTCCAATTCATCTTATTTAAATGCTTGTTAAAAGCCAATTTGCGGAGTCACTCAAATTTCACACCATTTCCTCAATCCCTGGTGAACCAGTTACTTATTAACACAGAGGCTAATCACCAAAGAACGCTCCTCTGCTGCTTCCTTCTCTCGCTTGTTTTCCTGAGAATTACAGCCTGCAAGGGCAAACACAAAACTGAGCTTGTTCCAGTTTGAGTCAACCAGTGGAGTCAAAGCCATCACAGCCAGCTCCTTAATTTAGTTATAGTTTAAGTTACATGCCAATATGTTCATTTTTCCTGCTGTTCCTGTATTACCTGTATTTTCTTTTGGAAAGAAATCATACACCCAGCTTACTGCAAAGTGCTGAAAAACCATTTACAGGTTTCCAGTGGCAAAGGCAGCGAGCGCAGAGTTTGCCTGGGTACCACCGTGTTGCTATGCCAGTCCCATTCTGGGGCGAGGGAGGGGATTAACGCTAAGGCGAGGAGGAGGAAAATGTTTCGGTGCTGTGATTCAAACACAAATCAATAGCTGGAATCCATTTAAAGATCGGGGGTGAGGAGCGCATGGTCAGAGCACGTGTAACATTGCCTTATATTTCTCACGGAAAGGAAAAACCATTGGGTACAACGCTGAAGAGCTGTGCACCATCCCGCCTCGAGTTAGAGCCCCACGAGCCCTAAAATTTTAACGGTCTTTCAGAAGTGCAGGCAGGCTGAATGCTCCTTGTGTAAGGATGAACCTCAGCTCATATAGCGGCCTGTGAAGGAGTTCTGACCTGAGTTCTCAGCCTCTACAGAGAGACCGGGCTGTCCTCAAAATACTGGCTGGGATTGATCTGTCAAGGGCTGAAGGGTGAGCAAGGACTGGCCCTGGATATGTACGTGCATTTCAGGCGAGGCTTTAAATATCACTAAAGGACAGCAAGACTGGTACCTAATTTAGTCCCCAAATTTGGCCTGCAAATACATGCTTTGCTTTTGATATGTGAGCAATCCCAGAATCTGCTTGCGGAATCAGATCTTTAAGACAGGAAGCAATATTGCCATTAACAGTGCTGAAACTTGTGCTTTCTTGATAAAGCAGCTGGAGCTGGACGATCTGGCTCAGATACTACGCGATAGGTCACGAACAGAGTACTCTCATAGTAAGAAGAGGTCTCCTCAAGCACTTGGCTCCTCTGTCACCCCAGGAAACTTGTTTAAATCTGACATCTGTGCCATCTAAGAGTACGTATTTCTTTAAGGAGTCCCAGCTTCTAATCAGAACCTCATCCACTCTCACACTTGGTGCAGCAGTGTCCCTCTACGTGTGTTGCTACACAGTTAGGATGAATTCTGGGGAGGCGGTCGCTCTTCACGTGCCTCTGCGTGGTTAGGTAGAGCAGGGTAAGCGTTCAGCAGTTGTTCCGTGCCTGGGTTAAATTCTTTTGTTTCTTAATGGAATGATGAGAGTGATAAACCTCCCTGTTCTAGAAGCTGAAAGCCCTGCCTATAACAGGGCAGGTTGTATGGTTGAAAGTTCATAGGCTGTTCAACCGTGGCGATATAATTGAACAGTAATTGGGAAGAACGACCTTTGCAGCCAGCATCCTGCCCTAGCCACCTTTCACAGCCGAGCATGGCACCATTACCAGCAAATCTTTCAGGCTCCTGGACAAGGGCTGTGCCATGGGAATACATCACAACTCTGACCACTGTTTGGAGAGAAGAAAGCGTTACTGTCCCTCCGAGAAGATACACATTTGTGTGTCGGAGCTGACACGTCCTGCCTTGCCTCCTTCACAGCAACATCAAGGTTCAGTACCACCTAACGGAGTGGTTTCCAGCAGCTTCTTTGTTAGGAGTATTTCTGATTTTAGCCATTTACTATATCTAAAAACACTTGTTAACATGATACACATCATCCTTACCCTCTTGTCCAAATGTTCCACTTTGGCCTAAATTGTCTTTCTGTGAGAGGTCCTCCTGATGCATGTTGTTGTTTGGTTCACCCTTTAAACATCGTTACCAGACAGTGTTAGAGTAGATCCAAAAAATCCAGCACTGTCTAGTAAGATGCCCACAGAGGACCATCGTCTGTCCAGCAGCTGGAGAAGTGAAGCATCTATCAATGATTCCATGTTCTTCAGGAGGTCTGTGTTCCACAAAAACTGCCAGAAAGGGCTCGAGGAAGATTGCCTTACATCACTGGGTGTGGAAATCATTTACCAAATATGTGATGGGCAGAAGAAAGACAGATGACATTAAAGGAGAGTTTGAAAATCATGGTGGGTGGCGGGAGATGAAGATAGTATATAAAGTTGATTTACTAAAGATCTAAAATAGAAACATAAGGTTAAGTTCTATTTCAACATGATGCAAGAGCAGTAAGGTTTCTCATGCTTTGTTTCTTGGCTTCCTCACTCCCTCTTCCCTTGAGATTCACAAAAACACCAACTCAAGTCTTTCCAATCAATTAAAAAGACATACTGACAACTGGTATATCAGGAAAACAGTACTAAGGGCACAAAAAAGGCACAAAAATAGCCTAGCATTCAACGCAGTTGCTTTGACAACAAAGACTTTATTGTGCTGGCTTTGGTTTAAGGGATGCAGACATATTTGGGTCAAAGTGGCAGTGACAGGAGACTTAGGTGCACAGTTATTAGGCAGCCATGTAATTAAGCATGGTGGATACTAGTGATAAAGATGATAAGGTATCTGTCTGCTTTGTTTTCTTTTTTTCAGAAGAAGGGGAAGTTTGCTGTAGCACGTCATGCAACAGAGGAGGTAAAAATCTAGCACGCGCTTCTCAGCCTTGAGCCTTCCCTTGCGTACGAGCTCTGCGCCATCCTCAGCGGGGCTGTCACCCGAAGGCCTCCGACTTCTGACTCTGCCAGGAGGAAGGCAGTGCCATTGGTTTCGTCTGCCCTTCCTCACCCCTCACTGTTGGTGCTGTCGCTGGGGGTAGTTATGGCCTCTCGCTATGGGACAGCTGAAGAGAGCTCCGACCTCAGCTATCCCGTGTAGGCAATGTTACATTGCGTGTAAGATTTATTGTAGCCATAAGATACTCGTCTTTGTGGACCCAGCACAGTGTTTCAGGTGGCATACATACAACCTTTCTGTCGACCTCAACTCTGAAGGAATACCGTTCATCCAAGCTACACGTCAGTGAATCATTCAGCTGACACTGCAGAACGGGGTTCAAGGAAACAACCAGCCTTCTCCGTGCAAGTAATTAAAAACCACAGCGCACTCTAAATCAGGAAGAGACCCCGGGGGAGGGCGGGATGAGGAGGGTTGGGGCCAGGATGCTGCTCCTGGTGCGTTTTGGTGCTTACCACCTGCCAGGTACGCTGAAACACCTGCCCATAAAGCCATGTGTCAGATAAAAACATATTAACAGCAATAATACCCTTTCTCAGGAATAGCCTTTATAAATTATTATTTATAGTACCTCTAATATCTAATAACTGGGGAGTATAACTTCCTGTATTGCTTTAATTCTCAGGAAAGAATAAAAACCCTCCATGAACCATTTAAGACAACATTCTCACTTCCACTAAGTCCCTTTAGACTGAGCTAGGTCTTTCAAGGTGAATTTAATGAGTATAATTGATTTAGGGAAAGAAACCTCATAAATAAGAGTCAAGCCCATCATATTTTAAAATGTATTATAATATTAGTCCACTAAAGGAATGAAAACAATCAAGGGGAATAGGAGTCAAGTCTTGTTCTCTCTCTCTGTCTCCCCCCCAAGAATGACAAATGGATGTAAAAATGTATCTGTGCAAAAATTTAAAATTTATACATTACATAAAAGTTCGAAGTTTTAAAATAAATAGCTTTGCTCTTAGAACATTGTACTGGAGGAGAGAAGTTCAGAGGCATTGCTGTGAGAAGGAAAGAGTAAGTTACAATAGCAAAGCTGACAAAGTGACCTCCGTCTAATTCTTAAATTATCTTCTAGTTCCATGAAAAGAACACTTTGATTTTGAGAGAAAATTACAAACAAGAAAACTCAAACGTTACACGTCAATAAAATGCTTCCTTTCATTCTCTGGAAAGCTGTCATTGTTTAAAAGTAAATCAGAAGAACGTGTTTGGAGCAGAGTGCCTACCTTCATCTTCCCGCTACAAAACCGAACATTTTCACTTGAACGTGTTCTGTCGATGCACGATCAGACATGTGCTCTGCTCCATGTTTTGAGTGGTTTTCTATTTACAGGCTCACTCTAACGTTATTGTATCATTCTACAATAAGGACGGGATTTTCTTCTGTTTGCTTTTACCCTTTACTCTAGAACCCAAAGCATTTCATTTTAAATTTACTTATGCTCGGGGAGATTTGACAGTTGAGCATGGATTTCTCAACTGGCCATTAACCTCTGTTTCCAAATTCGCTGCTGCACTTTTCCACGTTGTACACGAAACACCATAATCATCATTACCAGGCAGTATTAGAAAAACAGACAACATCCAATGCTGCCCAGTAAGATGGTAATGGCATCTCAGGATCATGGTCTACGGACAGCAGATACACCACAAGCTAGACAGCCTGACTATTTGGAGCAGGAAAAAAAAGGGGGAGGAGAAGAATCCCACCCGTAGCTGTCCCTCCTCTGTGGTTTCAGCAATTAGCAAATGCTATTCATTCAGGAGAGGTGGAAGCGACAATGTTCGGAAAAGTTATCCCAGAAATATTTGTATAGGTCATGCAGTCCTGCGTGCTCCCACCATCCCGCGCCTCCCCACGCGCAGCTTCGGAATCGGCGCTTACCAGAAAGTGGCCTCATTTATGTTTGCGTCGACTGGAACACACTTATGAACTAAAAATGCAACAAGATGGTATTTGAGGTACAGGCAGCTACAGCCAGCTTTGTGCCCTGTCTGCTACTGCAAATTGAAAATGCGGGGAAATGCCCAATCCAGGAAGCAGCAGAGGTTTGGAGGCTGAGGCGGGCAACTCTTACGTGTCTCCCTGTACCTCCAACTATTTAAGCTTGAGCTACGTTTTGATTAGGCAAGTCATAGCTGCTGATTCCTTCAGTCAGCTTTTAAGCAGATTTATATTTGGGGAGTCCAAAGACCTTGCAGAGCATAGTTATTACAAAGGAGCTGTAAATATTTAAATGCGAAGAATGTTTGGAGCCCCTTACTCTTCACATCGTCTCTTAATCTTCACAAGATGTTTGCGTGTGTGTTTTTCTACGATACCAACTCATCTACATTAAAAAAAATACACCTAGTCCTCTAAACAGCTCCGGAGCAGCTAAACAATTTTCTCACTGCAGAGAACGTCAGCACTGACATGGAATATCCTTGAGAAGAAAAGACCCGTAACCTGGCAAACGCACCTTCCAGTGCCTGCTGACAGCCCCTGGGAAGCAGCGCCGGCAGCTGAACCTCCCGCGGCCGAGGGGCTGGGCGCAGGGGTGCCCTTCTCTCCTGCCACCCGTCTCCTCCTCTACCTGCGCAGCCGCGAAGTTCCTTAACCAAAACCACACCACGTTGAGTAGTGACAGGGTACAATGATAAAGTGACCTCCGACTCGGCAAACATCGAGGGATGCTAAAGGTGGGAGGGGAAGGGAGGTTTTCGTTTGGTTCCCGAGAACTCCAGGTCCGAAAGGCTGAATTCCTGACTAAAGGGAGCTAGTGGTGGGAGTCACAAAAACCACAAGAACAGAAATACCCTTACTGCTGGCACGGGTGGCTTCAAAACTGCACCAGGGTGAAGGCTGTTCCCGCACGCTCGGCAGCACGGTGCCTGTTTGAACAGCAGGACGGCATTCAATACAGAGACGGTGAAAATAAAGTGAAAAATAGCTGGAACAAAATGGGGTGAAATGACAAATAAAGTCATGGTTGCAATCAGAATCCCATCCCAGTCTAAGATATCTCCATCTGTCACGGCATTATAGTTTAGCTGGGTCACTACGCTACGTAGAACACCTCCCCGAGACTCATTTAAGAGCAACTCCAGTCAAATTCTGCTGTAAAGAAATGAAGTTAAAAGCTCTTCCATGAGGATGCCCCAGGCAGCCCTCGCAGTCTGACACTGTGTGCCGTGCCCTTACAAAGGTTCCTGCACGTGAAGACGCCTTCGAATTCCCTGCTCCGTTTCGGGCTGACACCCTGCAAACAGCTGAGTCGGCTGCTGCAAAAAATAAAAAATGGGTGGGGGCTGGGGTGGGTGTTGCTTTTTGCACTTTGTTGGGTTTATTTTTTTAACAAGACAGCCCCCCCAGGCAGCTAACGAGCAGACGTGCGTCGCTTCACCGTTAGGACCAAAAGTGTCTTTTCTACATCAGTAACACGGAGAAAGGCAGGCAACAAGCAGAATTAGACAAGTGCTGTCTGCCTGACGTGTCCTGCAGGGCTGACGTGACAGCTGTAGCTGCGAGAGCAGCGGGCAGAGCAGGGGCTTGCGGAGCTATAAAACTCCAGGCTGCGTTCATCTCGGTTTTGGTACCTAGCAACCAGACCTGTTGTCCGTTTAATATGGATAATAATAATTTGCTAGAATGATCAAAGTTCACCAAAATCTCATGATGCTTAGTTGTATAATTAGAGTAAAAATACTCGATTGCAAAAGACTGATTTAGGAAATCACAGAATCACAGCAGTCAGAGAATCCCAGCATGGCAGGGGTTGGAAGGGACCTCTGTGGGTCGGTCACCCAGCCCAACCCCCTGCCCAAGCAGGGTCACCCAGAGCAGGCTGCACAGCACCGCGTCCAGGCGGGGCTGGAATATCTCCAGAGAAGGAGACTCCACCACTAGTGTTAGCCAACTAACAAGAACAATTTAGAGAATAAGCCAAGATTCTGGCGAATTTTACCCTTTTTGCCTGAAGCCTGGCGTCTTGCTAGGGTGGCCTTTGTGAGCCTGTTTTCTTTACTGCCAGATCAGTGGAGCAGTGAGGCAGAGGTAGCCGAAGTTTGAAGTTCTCATTCTGTTGCTTCAACTTCTACTTCAGAGGGCATCAAGGCTTTTTTCCCCCCCTTGTTTTCCTGGCTGCGATGTCTCTTTGCAGTCCAGGGATTTTCTTTTTTGAATGACAACACCAACAACAAAATTTAGAGATGGTTTTCAGGTAAGGTGGCTGCATGACAAGGAGATGTTACCACAATTGCACTAGAACCATATTACACAAAGTCTCACTTACTGACCAGAAGTAACTAATGTAAGGAGACCTTCTCTGCCTGTGTCCCATGTCAGCTGGTTACTACCACAAACAATGTGTCTGTCCTCGAGAAATGACTCCTTCCTATTTGGCATCGATACTGGAGGCTGAACAGCTGAGTTTTCATAAATTGCTTGGAGGCTGAAGGGGATGAGCACACGTAAATAGGCCTGGATGGTCAGACCGAAAGCTCCTAGCAAACGAGCACAGACCGCTGATAGAGAAGTCCACCCAGCGGTGCAGAATCACAGGCCAGAAACACACGGAGAGGTTCTGCGGAGTCTGGGCTCCTCTGTTGGGAGAGTTGGGTGGTTCTGGGAAGATATTTTGAGGCGGTTTCAGAATAGATAGGAGCTTTACTGTTGCCATGCTGGAATCCCCGCCATCCCTTTCACTCTGAAGTAACAAACGGGCATTTTTTAGCTCCTTGGTTTGATTGATTTGTTTGATTCTTGACATTGACCCAAGACCTGCCAAAACACGAGCTGTCACGCTACAGACTTACAGCAAAGGACACTGCTCCACTGAAGGCACTTCTTCAAAAATCCATTCATAGATTTGTCTAAAGCCATGACACTTTGTCCCTGCAATATGCGCTATGATACGATATAGCCCATCACATTGGAGTGAGCGTGGGGTCACATATTTGAATTTACCAGTCTAGCTCTGCCCTCAGATACAGCATTACAGCGCCCGTCATGGCAAAGGGAAGCTGCTGTGTGGACGCAGCTTGCCAGTGCTTCCTACGGTTCAGGGGGACAAGGAACGTTTCTCCCTTGAACTTGGAGCTTGACTTGAGATGTCAGCGCTTGTAGAGAACACGGAGGGGTTTGTCTAAGATGTCATCTTCAGCTGATACAAGGGCCTTTGCTTAATCTGAGCGTTGTACCCAACAGTAACCTTGGAAAGCTGCCAGGAAACCACTTGCTCGCTTAAAAATAGTGACTGCAGAAGGAAAAATGCGTGGATATTTCGCATTACCCTTCAGGTGCACGGTCATTGCCCCGCCTGCTCATGACACGCGATGGGCGGATGCCGAGTGGGTCACGCTGTCAGGCCGAGTGCAAGAGGAGGGGTGGTGAAACTGCGTCCGATTTTCTGAGCTCAGCTGGAAGAGGCCCCGAGCCACCAGCTCTAGCTTTGGATCAGACTAGATGACCTTTATCAGCCCAACCTAAACTAAATTTTCTATGATCTGCTATTTCTGATGACACCTCAAAGATGCCGTAAGGGCAATTCAAGGCAGTCACCATTTAATTTCTGATGTACTGGGAACAAACCCAACAGGAACAGCTTTTGCCATGATCCTGCTGTTTTCCAATGGTGCAGGAATATTTCAGCCTGATGCAAAGATTTTCTTCTGTGGCCCAGCTAGAAGGTGACATCGCCATCATAGCTCCACCATATTTCCATCAAATACTAGAAGCTACCAAAGCACTGCCTGGAGGCATCCAGCAGCAATCCTGCCCCTCCCGAGTCTCACTGGAGCTTTCCCTACATCATTTTCTTAGTATTGGAACCTTTCAACAATTTCAGAGCTGTTACACTGACCCAGACACATGGTAAAGCCAAGAAATAGGTATGCAAATGCCACAAACTAACGCTTGAAAGGTATAAAATCCAGATCTTTCCAAAAAATGCAACAGGAGACCTCTTTCTGAGCCCAGAATGCACAGAACTGTGCCAGTGCACTGGTACCGAGCAAGCGGCATTGTAGCATCTCTCGTATCGCTCCTGCTCACCAGAGGTGGAGAACAGCTAAAATAAAGAAGTATTTCAATAGGAAAGGGAAGCGTTGGTTCTTTCTACAGTAAGCGTAGGCAAAAGGGAAAGTCAAAAGGGATTGGAAATAAGGAATTTTTTTAGGGACTTTTCCTTTAAGAACTCTTTCACCCTCCTGACTTTGACACATTTTGCGACTGAGGAAAACTCTTGAGGTCAAATTAGCTCTAAGCTTAGCTCTAGCTCTCACTAGAAATGCCCTTCCTTCTGCTAATGCTGCTTGGAAGGTCAAAGTTTCCTTCATAAAGCGAGGTGAGTACATTAGATGGGTTTGTTGCAAAAAACCCACAAGGTACACGAAAGGGGCACTGGCCGCTTTTCACCAGTTGCTGCACAACGGTCGGGCACGGTCAGTAACCCTCAGCCCGGGCGTTCGGGCAGGTCTCCAGTGACCTGGAGAGAAAAATGGTTAGCTCTCTTAATTTAAAGCTCCCTCGTTTCTTACCTGGCCTTTTGCAATTGCAGATGGAAGGCTACGGAAGCTATGAGGGGACGTGCTGCTACGAATACGCCGATTCCGAAAGAACTGAAACTGGATCAGACAATTCCCTTCACACATGCCAGGAGAAAGACAAAAAAAGTACCAGCTTGGATTAAATTCACTGCAGAAAGGTGAAAAGCCTCGGTCCATTATTTGATTTCCTACATCTCCTTATAGGAATGGAAAAAAGGTGGTTTTAATTAAAATCCTTTTCTTGATATGCCATCTCCTCTGCTGACAATTTTTACAATTCACTCACTCTGCTCTGTCCCCGGCTGGGAGGCCGTTTGCCATCTCCCTACGGCGGGCACACCCCAGGAATCAGCATATTTAACGTGGCACGACGGGGGGAGGAGGTTCGGGCCAGGTACGTTCTGCCTCCCCTCCCCGCGGCTGGTGCCGATACGAGATGCACGTCCTGGCCACGGCAGGTGTCTCTGCCAGGAGCAGGCTCGGCCTCACCGTGTATGGCAATACTGAGAGATATTATGCAATCACAAGGGAGAGCAGACCTGCCAAGTCATCCATCCTTCCTCCATGTCTAGCCCTTGGTAGAACTGATCTCAAAAGCTTCCTGGCCATTAGGGCTGCCTTAGACTGAGCTCCTGAAGGCCCTCAATTAACCACGTCCTTCGCAAACATCCTCCAAATCAGTTTCCAGTGAAAATATGGACTCTTTGCTGGTGTCCAGCGTGTGGAGAGAGTACAGTTAGCACACCATAGGCCAAGCTGCCGCTCCCAAGGGCATTACAAACACCACCGTCACTCACGCAGCCAAGCTGCAGCCCAGCGCTAGGCTGGCTTCCAGGCAGAGCTCCAGCAGTTGCTTCCTAAGGCCCTGTCTTGCACTGACTTCCATGCGAGCTAAATACCTGACAATGAAGTCAACCAGCAGAACCTGCATCTGGAGTTCAAAAAAAAAACCCCCAAAACAAACCACAAAAAACCACTACCAGCAACAAAACCCACCACAAACCAAACCAAACCCCCAAACCCCACCTCTGCATAGGTTTGCTATCCGAGCCGGGAAACGGCAGCATGCCGCGATGATTACGAAGGCGGATGGTTCCTAGCTGCATGGTGCAGTGCTAGTGAACATTCCTCGGACCTTGCCGTTGTGTTAATCGTTACCCAGCCTGCCAGTGGCTGGTGGATTGTCTTTTCAGAACTTACGTATCGCTTGTGGCCTACCCATCACCCCTGTGCAATGAAAATGGTGAGTTTTTTGTGAAAACAAAACAAAACCAAACCTAACATCGTAACAGATAAAAAAACTGTGAAATAGTTTCCAGGAAGACCGAAGGCCTTCACAGGGCTCTTTCTGGAACTCTCTTAGAGCTAATCCATTCAAATAACAATAATCTTCTTCATTTGCCCAACTGCTGTCAATAATAGATCGCAGCACAAAAGAAATTGCCTTTCTATCATCTTCTGCACAGTGCAGCATCTGTTTAAACTCTCTTCCCCTCAGTACCGTAGGAAATACTCTATAGATAAACCAAGACGTTTCAGAAGTGAATTACAGATAACGAATTCAAGGGGAACTTACACTGCATACAGAAATGTGGGAATTTGGTGCTTGTATTAGCAGGCAAAAGACCAACACCAAGCCTTCATCTCTGCTAAGGTGTTACACATCTGCAATACCAAATAAAGAGTTTATATAGCTCTTATCATCAGAAAACGGAGACGAGAAAATTAACTTTTTCTTACTATAGTGCATGGAGTAGCTGCTACTTTGAATGTTTAATAGCAACTAGTAGGAGTTAGGAAAATGATTTTATAAAAATTAGTTTAAATGGTTAAGTGTAATTTTGTGCGAGATTTTCTTTGAGAAATGCATTTCAATCTTGGCTTTAGCACACAAATGATTTTATAAAAATTAGTTTAAATGGTTAAGTGTAATTTTGTGCGAGATTTTCTTTAAGAAATGCATTTCGATCTTGGCTTTAGCACACCAGCTCTGTACACAGGAAGGAAAGCACTTCCACAATTCTTTTTCCTTACTACAGGAGCTGCAAAGACCACAAACTGAGGAACGTTTTGCTGAGCGTTCCCCGAGAAGGTGACTCAGAGCCAGCCAGCAGCGGCCGGGCCGACGGACAGAGCGGTGAGAGGCTGCGGGGCACGGAGCCGCTCAACCTGCTCACCCCACAAGGAGCCGAGGCGGGCGGCCGTGCTCGCTCGGAACGCACGCATTTCTCGGGTGAACCCTCGTTTCGCACCCAATTGTGATTCTGGAACTTTTGCTTTTTTAATACTGAATCCCGCATGTTTGTTTCTGTCTGGTTCAGCAAATAAAATTAGTTAATTAGAAACTGATAGCATGTTTATTTCCCGTTGGACTGATAAATAATTTCAGCTCATTTATTAAGTCTGTTTTGAGTAAGACTTATTTAATACTTAGCAAGCACATGAATTATTAGTATGTCCCCAAAAAAAAGAAAAAAAATTGCAAATGATCCAGCCAGCTTGCTGCTTACATTACCACTGCCAGTGCAATATGCAATTCGTGCCCACCAGAGGCCTGAGAATTAGGAGTTCTGGTTCCATGAGAGGTGGCACTTGTTTTTAGTACACTCGATACAAGCATGGCGATAGCACACAATTAAAAGCAATTAAATGCTTTGTCCAGAGAGAACAACGCTAAGTTATCATGGCAGGAGGAAGGCGAGTCTAAGATGCAGCATTAAAAATAAAATAAAATCTCCAAGCCAATGAATCTAGCATATAGCTAACGTATTGAGAAACACATCCTTCCTCTAACCGCCTTTCTTCTCCCCGAGAGCGCGTTTTACAGGTAGGTGGCAAACGGGGGGAAACTATGCTTCAGTCCTAGGCAGAATCTTTCAGAGTGGCAAGTCAAGGGATAAAAAAGAGAGGAGGAGAAGGGAAACATGGAAGAAGGTGGTTAGAACCTTACCGTTGCGAAACATCAAGGCACGAAACGCAAAGTAAAAAACCACAGCACAAAAAAAGAACCCCCCTCCCCAAAAAAAACGAACCCCGAACACCCCATCTCGTTTTTCTGAGCCCTCCATGGCGTGCTTGGTCTGGCGATGCGGTACCCATGAAATATAAAACCGCCCTAATGGTCGCCCAGGTTACCGACTTCATTTAGTTAATCATCACCATTATTACCAATGTTCAAGCCTTGAGAAAAAAGGAAAGAAAGACTGAAGAGGAGTGGAAAACAAGGAACTTGGAGGAACTCCACCCCCACTTTTTTTTCTTTTTTTGTTAAACATCACTAGTGATTAGCTTTGTACCTATATTACCTTTCTTTCTCCTCCCCTCTCCTGCTTCCTTACCTGCCTCCCCCACTCCCTGCTCAAGTCCAAGGACAAAGTTCCAGCGGCCTTAAAACAATCGGGTATCGATTATCCAGCAAGCGGGAATACAGCAAAGCCGGGTTTTGGCCAGGTAGCTGCAGGTCTGGCAAAGAATGCAGCTCCAGTGGGGGGGGGAACCTGTTAGTTAACCTGGAGGGCTGAGCCTTAATCAATAGTCAGCGCCGGTGAAAAGAACAAAGCATGTGAAACTTAAGCCTTTCTATCTTGGAGCTCCATCAGATAAAAGCTCTACCTGGAGTTGGAAGGGACGGGCAGGCTTATTTGGAAGCTTAAAAGCATCAGCGCAAGCGAAGTTCTGTTTCAGAGTTCAGACTGAGTATTGATTCATGCTACTCCAGCCACAACCTAAGATTAACTAAATGTAAGACCCTAAAACTGACTTAGATCTGACTTTAATGACAGAGCCATTTAAAAAACCCCCAAACCCTAATTAAAGTGAAATGTGCATCCCAATTGTAAAATGTCATTTCCTCGGGCCACTTTCCCCTGCCCAAGATATGGTAAGAACATTCTAATTAACTTGTTTTGCAAACAAAATGTCTAACAAATCAGCATCTGATTGCACGTATCATTTATGTCCGGTTTGCGTTTTTGTAATTTTAAATCTCGTTCTGTGCCTTTTTAGTAGAAATGCAGAAATTGATCACTTCAGTCTTACTCCACGTTTTTTAGACTAAGAAAACCCTATTTCCTACATAAGTAAACCAACACAAAAAAAGGGAAGCCTAGGAAAATTTTTCAAGTTTTATGAATTTTCTATTGAAACAATTTTCGGACACTACCATGAACTGGTACATATTTTACTGTATCCATTCATTTAGCTTCTGAGGAAACTAAAAGCATTGTTTCAGGGAGGATTTTTCTTCTCTTTCTCAAATAAAGAAATGCGACTCAATTTTCATACAGCAATATGTATCAGTAAAACTGTGTCACCAGGTCAGTTCCAGGACTCGCACCTCTTCCAGCTCACTCACTGCACGGACCAACATTTTGCTTAAACAGGGGCAGGCTCCAGACCCGGACAGCCCAGTACAACCAGGAGAATTTACCCCCAGCTCCATTTGAAATACTGAACAGCATCACTGTACCCGACATTTCGAATTTCATGCTGGTCACTCCCAGATCTCGGTGACTTCTGTAATACGCCAGGGTTTTGAGCTCTGCTTGTTAGCTGAAGTGTATTAAAACAGTCGAGGCTGTGTTTGTGATTACTGCTGCGAGGGAGTTAATTCGTGTGAGAAATACCTGCGCCTTCCCTGGGGCCATCGCCCGCTGTGCGGAGTGGGAAGAGGTGACAGAACTCGATGTTTAGCTGACAGTTTCCACAATCCTGGCATTTGCGGGATTTTCTACTATTCTGTAACATTTTTGTTGCCTGAAATTAGTTGCCCATCTACCAAACAGCGTCTTTTAGCAGCCCGAATTCCTCTTTGGTAAGAATTTATAATAATAATTCAATAGTTAAATTAATGAATGTTGAGAGCGATTTAGACACCCACAAAGCAAAGGTGCTTTCGAAAACCTTGGCGCGTCACACCTCCAGCTCTGCGGAGGCTCTCAACTTCAGACACCCGCCTTTGCAAGCTGCAACATAAGTTCAAATTAAAAAAAGGTATTGGTTAAAAAAGCCTGAGACCATTCCTGAATGTGCAAAGTCAAAATTAAATATTTAGTCCTGCCGATAAAACCTTTTAGCTGGCTTGAGCGGTTCGGTATTTGAGTGCAGATAGAACAGCACGCAATTTTTCATTATTAGTGCTGTTCTCAGAGTCAAGCAAACATAAACTAATCTTCTGTTACAGAAAAGTCTAGAATAAAGCAAAATCACAGTTTTTTCTATTAAAAAGTTAAATCAGATGAATTTAAATACCTGCAATTACAAGAAGAAAAAATGGGGGGGGAAATCACAAATTAACCTCACTGAAAAGGAGAGGGTAAATAAACTAGCAATATTTCATGCATTCCTGATGAAATTTTTCAGAAAAGAGCTATTAAAGACTTTCTTGAAACTAAAGAAAACAAACAGCATTTAGATCAGGACAGGCTTTGCCTCCTTATTTCTGAAAACTGAGATAGTCTGGAATTATTCTGGCCGAAAGCTGGAACAATTTCGAGCTTTGTGCCTCGCAGAACGTTCTGGAAGGCTGTTTTAACAAGGGGGTGGAGGGAACCGTGAGCAAACATTTTCTGCTGACTCCCTCAGTGCCTACAAAGCCAGCCTGGTGCCTCTGCCCGAGTCGGAGCGGATGAATTATACAAGAAGCCTGCTTGCTTACAAAACACCTCCTGCTCCTCGTCCAACATTATCGCGTCGACAGGATCACCTACCAGCTGCCAGCCACACGATCAAGGACGAGGAGGGGCCTTTTGGGGACCTCGAGCTTCCCCTCTGAGAAGGCAGCACAGCTCCTGCATCCAGCCCACAACTAGACCTCACGCTTCAAAAATATGAAGCAATCCACTCTGTTTTGTCTCCTGTCTCTTTGGTGTCCAACTAGCCAGCGCAAGTAAAGGCTGGTCGCCGCTGGCACGGGTAGCTCCCCGACGAGAGCAAACTAGCACGAGCGTGAGGAGAAGTCTTCATTATGCTCATTTTGTCATGCACAAAAAAAAAAAAAAAAAAGCCTCAGGTAAGAAAAGAATAAACAAAACGAGCCCAAAATGGCTCCTCTGTGCCGTGAGCGGAAGCCCATGACTAAAGCAGCACAGGATCTTTCCTTGACTTCCACGCAAGTTTAAACAAAAGTGGTGTTTGAAAAACTCCAAATCTGTTTCCTTCACTTCCAGCACCCGATCTGAGGAATCAGTTTGGGCTCCAAAGTCGTAGAGAAACTAAAACCAGAGGACTGGACAATTTGCAATTGCAATAAAACACATTAACATGCCAGTTAATTAAAAAACTAATTGAAAAATGGCAATTATTACACAGAAATTGAGAAGGAGCCGATAGCGCGCTTGCCTTTAGAAACGTCACTGCCGTTAGTACCGACGCGGGATCTGCTTTGAAATGCAAAGGACGCTCTTCTGAGAGAGCGCTCTTAAATTTTATACTCATTTTCTTTTAATCACCCTAAACCTTTTCCAGGGAAGCCTTTTTTCCCCAAGCTCACCATGACACCTCGGCGAAAGCAGCTTCCCCCCTCCCCCGGCGCCCTCCTATTCATTTTCTTGGTTCTGCTTTGACCTGCCCTGACTGGTTTGGCTAGTTGTAAAATGAACGTCTGAATTCATGCGCTGCTCTCCCTTCCCCCATAACTCCGAGCAGACAAAACCTGATATGTCTAACAAAACCCTCTTTAATCCACCTGAGGAAAGGAGGAGGAAGAGAAAAGAGGACAGAGTCCTATAGAAAGTTAAGTTGAGAGGAGAATATTGACGAGCAAGTTCCGAAAGGCGTTAAAGAAGTCATTCTTCATGCTAATTAGAGCACTTTTTACCACAGTACCTGGACACTATGGCTTACCAGGACCATGAACACACACACACGCAAGCAACTTCAGGGCGGGAAGCACAACCACCTTCTCCCAAACCAAGACCATCAGCCTTCAAGCGGGTAACAAAAAGGACGTAATGATCATCAGGAGAGCGCGCACAAGGGTTTTCATCTTCCGATCTTTCCGTGTCCTGGAAAAGACGAACTTGGAGCGAGAGGCTTTCGCAGTGAAATTCACCCGAAACAAATGAAAACAAAAATGTACCTGAAAAAAACAACAGACTTCTAAATTGTATTAGACTACTGAAATAAAACTGAATTTGAAAAAAAAAAAAAAAAAAAGGAAAGCAAAGGATTAAAAAGCGCATGGTTTTCTTCGCAGCCCAGAGCGGTGTTGCTTGTTTAAGCTGGAATTGAGAAGAGATGGCGAGAGTCTAAGGCTCGTCTTACATGTAGTCCTTCACCCCTCCCTGCGCAGGTGCATTCTTTCCGCCCAGCCAATCTCCTTCCCTCTCGCTGTTTACAGGGGTGTCCTTGGCTTTTGGGAGCGGCCGGGGCGAAACCAACTGGCGTGCCGCAGACGTGCTGTGCGGGAGATCGGCCTCTCGAGGGGCTCACCGCCCCTGCCACGGCTTTAACAAAGAATGAATTATTTACCGAGCGCAGGTTCAGATTTGATGCTGCTGTTCCACAGGATCTCTCATGCTCCTGCTCAACACCCTTAAGATTTGCTGGAGAGCACAGGTCTACCAGCAACCAAGAGTTCAGGATGAAGGGATGTTCTTCTCTCACTTTAAAATCAACCTCCAGACACTCTTCTCTTGCAAACCGATTTCCATCTGCCCACTGCCATGACTATCATACTGCTGAGCTGATATTTTAAAAGCCAACTAATTGTTCAGCCAACCAGAATACAACTCCCATTGAATCAGAGATTAGATTATTTCACTGTAACTCTCCTTGGTCATCTAACCTGCAAGAGAACAGCAGGGACATTGATGGGTTGATGGTCGCTTTTCCAAACAAAAGATGCAACATGTACGGAAACAAGGCACAGACAGAGACAAGGACTCGCTGAAGGACATCCACACAATTTTGCTGGTAAATTCACAAGAGCTGATTTTTTTTCAAAAACTTAGCAGAATCTTGAACCCCGTCACCATCTAGTCTTGACATGCAAAATAGTTTCAGAAATTAATAAAACGTCCAACCAGAAGTCAGGTCTCCCAGTATCCAATCTAATAGGAGCAGAGGCCTACAACTGGATTCCGATGTCCATTCATGGGTGCCATGACTGAGATTACAATGATTACAGGACACTTCAGCCCAGATCCTTGTGGTATTTACTCCTAGGTTAGTCAGGTAGAAATTCCATTTTTTATATGGAATTTCTAGCAAAAAAAGATGTCCCTATTTTGGCTACATCTTGTGCTATCAGGAGCCATATTCCTGTTTCCCTGCACAGAATGCTTCTTGGACGTCAGCAAGTGGAACCTCTTCAATGACAACCCCGGTTTTGACAGTACTAAGGGATGTGGAAAAGGGGTTCAGACAGAACTGATACTCAGTTCTAGGCATGCTTAGTAACAGAGCATTTAAAAAAAAGAAAGCAAAATTAAAGCTGTGGCTTTCTAAATACTGTTTTCATCCCCTTTTAAGGAAGTTTTCAGAAAATTCTCATCAGTGCCATGAAAAAAGAAAAACAAGTGAAATGTTTTCTTCTTGTTATGAAGGAAACACACTCATATTTCCCATGAAAGATGTAGCTAATGAAACAACAAATTATCATGTTAATTAGCCCAGCTGGCAGAAGAATTCCCCTAAGACACAACTTATCCTCAGAACTACCTCAAGACAAACCTCAGAAACCTTTCGTTGTGAAAAACTGATTTCTCCTGCCAGGGTGCTACACAGTTTGCAGTTCGATTATACTGTCAGCTGTGCCTCTGAGCAAGCTGGCTTTTTCCTTTTCATCTCCGACTTGCTAGAGATGTAGCTTCAGGACACAAATTTTTGCCTGGGACAAGTCTAGCCCACAGTATTTTGGAGAAGAACCTAATGCCTGAAATTAATGAATCTGTATTTGTGTACTCTCAAAAGAATTTAAAAGTCAAAATTAATAGGTAGCTTTCCAAATATAGGATTTCTGCGTCCAATGCCTTGGCAGGCATAGTTAGGATAAATAGCATCTATAAACTATAGAAAACTACCAACCTTCTAAAAACATACCACACTGGGACACACGCACTGGGACTGGGAGACGTGACAGAGGTCTGCGGAGGCATGTCGAAACTGCTGTTTGGAAGCGTGATGCCGGCATGACATTGGCTGCAACATAGGTGGTAAAATCCTGGTGCCAGTGTCCTACATTTCTTAAAAGATTAAGTCTCATTATCTTTTCAGCTGTGTCTTGACAGCTATTCAACACCCAAATGAGTAAAACCAGCACAAGTCTGCATATGCTGCAATGCCATCCTGTATCGCAATATAGATGCAGCCTGCATCCGTATGAGCCCAGGCCACCAGGACACTTAGGACATTTATTCAAGGTTTTAACCTGTTTGGACTTCAGCTGCTTTGATCAACACCCTCCTGTTCTTTCTCAGAGGCACTAAAGATTTTGAAACAGTTCATCAATAGTCAGACAATGCAACCAATCAACAATAATTAACTGAGGGACAAGCAGACCTATTTCCTCTTAGCTCAGTAAGTGGCCAGGACATGGCTTAGCTACATGAATTATATTCCAATTCAACCACTCTCTGAGACCTGCATCTGCTCCTCTGACCTCTCTCTGCCTGTCTGAACAAAACCTGGATCTCTGATCTCCCTGAGGCTGGCCAGAAGAAACACACATTTTTCCCCTTCCGTACTGCGTAAGTCACCGCCTCCTTTCATAAACCACCACGGGTCACCATCTCCACCCTGCCTGTTACACAGGCACCTGCCTGGAGCCGCCCCTTCCTGAGTTTTTTCTGTGTTCTGTTCAAGCCATCCCCTAATTTTGAGCAACAGTAATTATAATCCACACAGTAGCAGTCTAAGGATCCCTAAGAACTCTCCCAACCAAACCCCATTTCCCCACAACTGCACTTTTCTGCCCTCTCTTCATTTGCAGTGTTCTAGCTGGCCTCGAGGGACCACACACAGAGAACTGAATTATTGTGACAGAATAAGACAAGCATATCTTTCCTCAGAAAGACAGTCATGAAATGACTGCAAATGAGCCTCTCTGCTACCAGTAACAAAAAAATAATTAATTATCAGCAATAAACTGCACCCTGTCCTGGGTTAACACACAGGAGCCATTTGAGTGCGAAGGCAGCACGTTTACATATGGCACACTTGTTTGATGATCATCCTGAGCACTTCTCTGCCGTATCAATCCCATCTCCATGTCTCTATTGTACCTTGTTTCAAGCCAAGAACAGTAGCCCATCTCTTGCACACCAGAAGGTACAGGTCAGGAAGACTTGTCTGGTGTCTGTATCAAGAGAGTTCTGATAATTTTGTCTACAAAGCTCTCTGATGTCTCTAAAGCTCCCGCTTGCAAACCTCACGTATGTTCACGCGACTGACCGCTGATCTGTCTTTGTGAAAAGTCTCCACTTGCTGTCTGGATGTTTTTCAGCCCAACAGCACAGTGCCTGTGTACCTTACAAAAGTAATGATCTTAGCTTGAAAACACCTAGAAAGAGTAAGTACATTGTTTTATATTTGAGGAATTGAATGGCAGAGATTAAGAGAGCTGAAGGGACTTGCTCGAGACTGTAGAGAAAAATCTGTGGCAGAGCCAGAATAGCCAAGCTATTATGCTCCAGCCCAGGACTTTGATTTCTCATACCTTCTGACGCTGTATCAGTCAGTACTTCTATTGACAGCCAGTGGGTTATACCGCCATATAGGACTGTGAAATAAAAAATAATTTTCATTTCTGTTCTTCGAAAATTGTTTAAGTCTGAACCACCTACTTAGATTAGAGATAGTAATGTTCGAGCTGGTCTCCAAAGTACCCAAGTTTTCAATAAATGATTTACAGAGCAAGAACATGACATTGTAGCAGCATTTCATGGGATACATAAAATGCAGCAGCAGACTAAGCCATACAATACCTACAGGTGCCTTATAATGTTCTGGTCAGTTGAGTTTCTCTTCCAACACAGCAATAGTAAACACATCTCTTCCTGGTGTTTGCAGAGGTGAGACTGCTCAAGGGCTTTCTGATCTTTGAACATCAAGCTTGAGATTTCATTCATGGAACACTGCAATGGCGTATTTATGCTGAAGGTGTTGGCTTTGCACTTCATAAAACTCCATGAAGTACAGCAGAGAAGACCTTATTATGTATTTTTCATCTTTGAAAAAATTAATATGTGACTTATTACACTTACTACTGAAATGTTCATTTTTGTGGTTATCCAAACAATTCAACTATATCTGGGCCATCAACACTCAACAGCAAACCAAATCACCACAGTAATAATCCTTCCTGGGGCAAATGCAGATAAGCTAAAGTGAACAGGAATCTTCCCCAAATGGCAGTTGGGCAAAACCTGCAGGATTTAAGCCAAGAAATACAAATGTACAAGAGATAGGGGTTAGAAGAACTAGTATTGTTAAATGCTGTGCCCTGGGGCACTTAGTGACTGGTACCCAGCAGCATAGAGCAGCTAAATATTGAAAACTGGGATGATCACCTGTGAAGGAGGGGGAAGAAAAAAAAAAGAAGACAGTGAGCATATAACTACACTACAGGATGTCACTGACACCAGAAGTTTGGTAGGAAGCAAACGGTGAAAAGAAACACTGAATACGGCTGTAGGAGAATGCCCGTGGCTTTAGCCTGGACAGAGAAAGAAAGGATGCAGGCACTCCGTGCCACCGAGTTCAAGCGTAGCATTTCTGATGTCAAAAATAAACATCTCCTCTCCACAAGTCTTTTCACAGCCATTCTTCAGAGCAGTTCATTCATCTTTTTTCAATAAACTCCTGTCGAGCAGTTCTTCCAAACAGGCTAAAAACCACGTTGGACTTCCGATACCATATTGCAATTCTTTGTTCCCAGTGCAGCTCTGCAGTAAGGGGTCACACCAGTGCAGACCCATACAGGGGTTTATTTCTTTCATCTGAGGGCCGTAGCCATTAGCATCACTTCCTGCATCACCTCAATCTCTTTCATCTTCTTACCTGTACTTGGCAACTCGTTGCACAACCTACAGAGTTACAGGCACGAGATTAAACGCGCGGACTCCTCGGCCCTCGTTTGTTGGTGCAGCGAGCCCCTGCCCTCAGCTTGCTCCTTACCCCAGCACTCGCGACAGTCGCAGCAGCACGCGGTGCCGGAATTACTAAACCCTGTGCAGATGGGCGAGTCCACTAACCGGGAGGCTGAGACGTGAAACCCAACCGTCTTTGTGAGAGCAAAGTTCAGTCCAAGGCACCGCCTGCCAGGTCAGGAGTAGGAGTCATAGCAGGAGTAACCTGCCATGTCTTAACAAGTTCAGCAAGCAAAGGAGGCGGGGAGAGGCGCGTTGCTCTTTGCGGCGTTAGGAGAACTACAATAACCCGGAGGGATGGCTTGCATGCAATCCGTCCGCAGCTAAAACGTGTTTTGCCAGTGTCGGTGTGTAAGGTCACGGGTCCATTTCACTGTTTCTTCACTGCTCTGAAGACGAGACAAGCAGTGGGCAGACAAGTCAGGCTCATCCGTGTTTATTTGAACCCGGAAAGAAAGTTTTATGATCTTACAAGCCTTACCTTCTCTCTGCCCCCCTCTTTGCAAGTGTGCTAACTTAAGGCCGGCCATCCAATCTGCCAGACTTAGGTTTCCAAGCTGGTGAACAGGCCAAAGGTAGAATGTTAGACCCACACGCAAACCCCACAGCGACGGGGCAGCGCAGAGAGCCCCAGGAGAGCCCAGCAGCAGCCCAGCGCCTGTGAAGGGCCCTGCTTCGCAACGCTGTGTATCTCTGCTTGTTAACACCTGGAAGAACCATTCCTGCTCCAGTCAAAGCCAACAGAGGCAAAAAGCCTAGGGACAGTGTACTTCAAACGACGCTAAGTCCAATTTCTGAATTTCATTCGTTTGAAGTACACTGTTGAAACACAGCTCAGAGTCAGGCAATGAAACTGAGCCTCGCAGGATGATTGTCCAAGCCTTTTTGCTCACCTTTTAATTGGTCCTGGACTCGGCACATAATTTTTGAGAATCCAACTTAAAAAACCTTCCTGGAGACCTTGCTTGTAGAGATGCTGAGCAACGTCCCTCACTGAAGTCAATGCAAGCACCATGTTCCCTTCTGTCCTACCACCAGAATTTCATTCCCGTCTCGAAGTTGATGCCTACACTGGGTTAATTAGTGAGTCCCAGCCAAGCCCACCTTCCTCTGAGGTAAAACTAGAGGGGTTCACTGAGCTCCTAAACAATGATAGGAAAGTTTCCACCTTTTCCTTCTGGCTGAGTTGTCTGCCACTCCTCGCTGCCTATTATAAAGCCCAGCAGCTTGGCATCTGGGTTTGCCTGAACTCCCATCTGCCTACTCCCTGTGTGGACACAGTTGAGTGAAAAGAAAAAGGGGGGGGAGAAAAAAAAGGGGGAGGGGTGCGTGGAACAAAGTCTTTCATCTTCAGGGAAGCAAGATTTTAGATCTAAAGAGTCGGGACTCTCAGCTGCTTTAAATTGAGGGTTATGGCTGCCAACTGCCAATCTGAAGCTACATATTAGTTTTCATCCAATCCAGTGTTGTTCAGGTCCTCGCTTTTCTTGCCCTTTGTTTCCTCGCGGATCAGTTAAGTGGAAGCAGGTGTTTTCCTACCCTGCTAATCTCTAGTACATTCAGACAGGCCCAGCAACTGCTCCTGTGTCCCAGGCAGGTAAGTGGAGCCAGGCACTTGGTTGCTGCGGAAGGCAGCCATGTTAGGGGCTCCACACAGCAGCCCCGGTAAACGATTTTCCTTTTGCAAGCAATTTCGTGTTGTTTCCCTCTTTGCAGTTTGTCCTTAGACAGAAGTTCGCTCTTAGAATGAGGATTTCTGAAATGAAAGGAGGTTTTGAGCTACTTTGGGAAGCTCTGATAGTTAATCCGTCCACGGAACATGACAGGGTCCTGAATGCAAAGACAATGAAGGCCATGGCAATAATACTGTCGTCTTGTGTTATTCCATAACCCTAGAGATGATCAGTCCAGCAGCACTTGTGTAACACACTATTTCACAACATCTGATTATGCTTATTTTAGCATCACACATTTGCAAATGCCAACAGCCCCCAGATTTTAAGTTTTACAGACAGACCCCCCCCCCAAAGATCCTGTCTAATCGCAACTGCGAACACAAAGCCCTTGCTCGCAGTCGAACAGCAGCACTGTCTTTCAAAGTTGTGCAGACATAGTTAGTGTGCAGCTCTGATTCAGGCTGGGCTTTAGATTTTCAGGTGTTTTGGTGCTGACAGGAACCAGCCCCTTGTGCTCAGAGCTGCTGGAACGTGAGTTCAGTGTAGCCGCTGGGGAAGGGTAGTTAGGCTGGTACCAGACCACAGGCTGGCCAAGTCATCTGTCTAGCTGGGTTACGCACTGAACTGGTGCTGCAGCAAGGCTGTGAGGTCAGCGGGGCCACCACGCTCATCAGTCTGCAGAAGGCTGTGTGGACATACCCACAGCACCACAGCCTCAATGAAGGCAACAGCTGAGAATACCACAGTATTTTACTGGAATGATTGACTGACTTTTCCAAACATTATAGCATGTGTTACAGGTAAAGAAAGGGAGGCTGGGAGAAAAGCCGGTTAGCTAAGGTCATACGAGAAGGAAGAAGGGCTTACGTGCTATTTGCCTATCATGCCTTTCAAGAATTAGCAGCAGCAGCGCTTCTCCATCTATCACAGTCTAGCAACGAGCCTCAAAACGTTAATCTAGTTTTTTTCTCCCCACCCACAAGATAGTATCTTTTTATTAGGACAAACAACATTCCCTTTGCCTTCAGACCTGTTTCACACGTAATCGGGAACCTACTGGGCCACAAAGCAGCACTGACAACATCCCTGCCTGCGCAGCGATGGTTTCAATTCTAACACACACTCGCTGGTTCAGAGAGCAGTCACCAACGGAGCAGATCTTCCCTAATCGCATCGGGTGACGGTGCAAATCCAGCCCTGACTTCACCTCCATCTCGTGCCAGGCGTGAGCACGAACAAGGGAGTCAGCACTCCAGTTCTGCAAGCGCGCTGACTCCAAACTGCCACTTGCTGGGCAGAGTTCGTGGCGTGCAGGCCCCTGAATCACCAGCCCACGGCACACCGCAGTGAGTTTCTGCCTTCCCCTCCCATCACACTTCCATTACGTGTTGTAACAGCTTTACGTGTACCTGCTTCTCCAAGTCCTGCACCTGGGAAGCTGGCGAATCCACGGACCTAACAGCAAGGCCACCACGTCGTGTGAATCAAAGCTTAACACCGACTCTGCAGTTACATCCTCTGTAAAGCTACAGATGATACAAGAAGGGAAATGGTTAAAGACACAGTTCACTGCAGCCCAATTTTAACGTTTCTATATTAAGTAAATAAAGCTAACATAAAATTCAGGTCAGGAACTATTTGTTCAGGGTCAGGTGACTTCAACTCAGCTAATCAGCGAGACACACCTTACCTTTTGAACAATCTCCCACATTAGATCTGCAGTTAGAAACAGGTTTGCTGCAGATCAGGTCAGTGAATTACAGCATAAACACCCACAAAAACTAGAACAATGGGCATAATTTTCACTCCTAAAAGCATGCCAACACCGGATTACAGCAGGAGTAGGCATACACCAACTAGAGGGAGCAGAGTCTTGTGACACAGAGTCAGGTGCAGGACCCAGAATATACCATAAAAAACCCTAACAGCCAGAATATACCATAAAAGACCTGGTGTTTAGATTAGTGGGAAAAAGATCCACCCATCCTAGAGCTTACTCACGTCAGATGATGTTGGCTCCATTACTACGCTCAGCCCTGGTCACGCTGAGGATAGCAGGTTATTTTGTCAGTGACTTCAGGAAAGCGTGTTTAGGTCCACTGAGTTCGTCAGCGCTGCTACAACTTACACCGGCCACTTCCTTCCCAGGAAATTTAATTTTGGTAGGCAGCCATAGCATAGATCAATTCTTTATAGCACTTTTTTATCCTTTCCATGAAGTTAAAAGCCTTGCTGAGCCTTCTGCTCCTAGGATGTCTCGGACCACAAGCAGAAGCGCGCTTTCCTCAGTTTGAAGCAAGGTAGTTCTAAAAGTGCGTGTAGCATCGTGGCAGGTAATGACTCCTGACATTTGTACTGCATTGTTTTCTTGGATATTGCACCAGGAAACTTTTAAAGCCTGTGCCTGCTTATAGGAAGAGATACCATCTGGAGAAAGAGAGACTTGCCTTTGGCCTTTCTCATTTCCTCTCACTCTGATTTCCACTGAGGATATATTCTAGCCCACTATGTGTCACTGACATTCCAACCTATCTTTAGTCAATCTGTCCATTTAAGAAACTCACTATTTTTCTACAGCTACTCATCTTTTCTTCATATGTGGTAAATGTTTTTCTGCTTCCAAAGTACCTATATGAAATTGCCCATCTCATACCCATCCTTCTCATGCAAGTTCACCTCTATTATAACAAAAGAAGCAGAGCATACAAAGAAGGTCACTTGCCCATTCTCATATTGATATGTATGTGTATTTATATATAAAATATTTTTAAATACGTATATATATATATGAGTAACTTGAACTTTTCTACTGCTTCTATTTTTGTTGATGTTGATAGCTTATTGGTTTGGAAACTGAGGTAGGACAAATCCTAGAGTCATAGAGTCATGGAATGGTTTGGGTTGGAAGGGACCTTACAGATCATCACGTTCCAACCCCCCTGCCATGGGCAGGGACACCTTCCACCAGAGCAGGGTGCTCAAATGTTCCCATGGGATATCTGACCATCAAAAGCTCTGCTGAACTATGAACACAGTGCTGAAACTACAGACACGGATGCTTAAAAATCTATCACGCTTGATTTTCAGAAGTTGCCTGCTCTTCTTCCAAGTTCCAATACTTGTGGATAAGCAGATGTCCTGTGTGCAGTTAAACCTTGGTTCACACCCACAACACAGACAACTGAAATTGTAAGTGATAAGCAGTGCATATACTTCCTACCTGTAAATATTTAGAAACAAACTGGGAGGAAGAACTGACACCTTTCTTCCAGATCAGATCCTTAAGAACTAAATCACAGCTTTCGGACTGCGTTGCCAGGATGACAAAGATTTTGGTTGCACTCCGTCTTCGGTGCAGTGGCCATGCCACGCTAGCAAACACACACTTGAGAAATGCCTACAAGGCTTTCCATTCGTGCTGCAGTGCTCCAGCTAACACAGCAGACAGGCATGCTCCCAACTCCTGCAGCACCCGACAGCGCTGGGTGTTCCAGAAGAGGCAGAAGCCAGCTGCATTACCTGATGGAAATACATCTTGTTCCTGTCCTTGGAGAAATAAAGGAACTAAACAATGTCCCTGATACATTCAAAGCTCTGAGCCTACGATTTCCACCCGTGATAAAATCATGAGGCAAAACAAACAAAAGGCTAGTCTCATTTCTGGCTTAATGCATGCAACCATCAACTCTGACATACAAATCCATGCAGTGCTGAACAAACATAAGATTGTCTTCCCAAGCAGCTTTAAAAATCTGGTTTCCTGGTATATTTTTACCCAAGTCTGATACAACAGACTGTTGTTTAAAGCAACAGAGTCCTGCGTAGCAAAAACACATCTAACATCCTGGTTGACCTCATGGTTTGGACAGCAAGGATAAGCAGCATTTAGCACTGACTGCTCAGAAACTCTTTATAACTGGAAAAAAAAAAATCTGCTTTGCCTTATTGGACAGGCAGTGCTGCTATTTTATTTTGTACAAATGGTTTCTCTGGGTTGGGCTGAATACACACATAGATTGTTTGATTACCCAGCCTCGGGTGAAGAAATGTGCCTTCATGCTGAGGTGGGGTTTCGTTGTGTGTACTTAATGTGCTGATGTCTTCATCTGTTGGGGGCAGAAAGACTCTCCACCTAGTTAGCTTTGAAGAAGTCTTTTGGTCTCCCAGAGTAATGAGTGGCCTAATTTAAGCCTTCTGATTTCAGTTGAGCCAAGCTGGAGCTACTCAACCAGAATGCATAGATCTTATGCTTTCTCTCCTCATCTTAGGGCTGGGCCAGAAACCACAGTACTCACCTGCTTTATGGCTCAGATGCAACATTCCCCAAGAAGTCGTCAGTGCATATGGAAGTACCAGAACCACATCCATCTTCTACACTGAAAGAGTAGTGAAGTGGGTAGACAAAAAGCCAAGGAACAGCCACCTCTTCCAGGCAGAAAGGGAACACCCAGAGCAGTGCACAGAACCTGGCCTTTGAAACAGAGTCTTCATCACAGAAATGGGACAGCACCTGACAGAAGGGTATATAAAAATCAATTTCTGAGTAACACACAGAGGAATCCAACAGAGTCTGTAAAAGTTAGATTATTTAATGAGCTTTTCCAATCATTAAACAATATTACTCTATGAGTATACAGCACAGAGACAATTTCTGTAAGGGTCAGTCACATGTCACTGTGTTCCAGGGTAGCATTTTGCTCTGAGAAATGCACATCAGTTACATTTGAGAGCAATTTACAGTCATGACACTGTTCCATGGCGTGGAATAGGTCAGCTTTCCTTCACGGTGTATGGTCACCTACTTGTGTGCTCAGAAGACTCAGCAGCATTTCAGGCCGAAGAACCCACACAACTTCAACCCAAAGTTGCTGAATACCTTTAGTATTCATGCGACAGAGGCAGGGGGTTTAAGTTATGAATATTCAGGAACATCAAGTCCAGATGCTGTTTAGTGGCAGGTGACAAAACTTCATAAACTTTGTCAAGAGTCCACTGCCACGTGAGACACATTCAGGCAGTGCCATTTGTACATTTACCTGACGGAGTGACGTTCCTGTTCAGCTCCATGAGACGAGCTGATGTCCATGTCCCTTCCTGTATGTATCTTCCTCCTGTATTTGAATGTAGGAGTCAGGGTGTGTCAGAGCCACCTGCTTGAAAACAAATGTCAGGAATTACTCATTCAAATCACAAGCGGCAAGGATGCGGGTGACGGCAAGCCTGCAACTGCAAAGGAGATGCCAGGCCTATACAAAGAAAGGCACATTACCACCTCATACAGTATGAAATATATGCAAAGGAGAAGAATCAGCATAACCTCATGCCAGCAAATGATGTACCCCAATCACACCCAGCAAAGCTTTGGGCACTGTTTCTTTTTTTTGGGGGGGGGGAGTGATGGCAAAGCAACGCATCAGATCCACGTAGGTGAGCAGGCCCACAGCGCAGGAGGCTGACCCTTGGAATGGTGTGTGCAGGCATCCAGCGATTAACAGCCTTGATCTCGTGAAACGTAAAGTGTGTGGGGTTCTCAGCAGCTTCAGGGAATAAAAGTGTTGCAGTGTCTCAGCTCTGCTACTTTCATCAGCAGGTATCTCTCACCAGCACCGCTCCGGAATACTGTCCCCAGCCACGACTGCAGCGCAGACATGTCACCTCCCCAGAAAATCACTTCTTGGACAAAAATTCTGAGCGTAGCTGTGCTGGCTCCGGGCCACTACGTAACATATCCCTTTGTAGGCTTGGTTTGCACGTAGGAGATCATTTCCATTGGGATCGTTTCAACTCCAGCCAACTGTCCAGCTATTAAATTTAAAACCAGCTTTCCTAATCCCTGATACTCATACCTGTTTACCTGCTACTACCCGTATTGTTGGCAGCTGCATCTGTTTCGATAGATGCATCAGGCCTGGGTAAGTCCAACCAGTTCTGGAACACTGTAAGACAGTCGCCAGAGGCGAGATGCATCCCCCAGGCAGGTAGGGACGTGGTAGATATCAGGTAGCCAAGCGCATTTCAGTGTCTGCAAGCACCTACCTTGTTTTCAGCAGCAGATGTGAGCTGTTTCAGAGGTTGGTGCCAAGGCCTGAGTAACTATAAGATTATGTGAGCAAATACAAAAGGAAGGTGGATGTGATGGAGTTTCCTTCCTGCCATCCCATTTATGACACAAATACATTGCTTTCCCTAGATGAGCTTGAAGTTTTTCACAAAGACGGGACAAAAAGAATAGAATCCCATACTTGTGAGAAGAAGGGGCTGAGAGATGGCATGGACATGGTGTTTTGTTAGGTCTTGGAGGGGTGACATGGCAGCAAGGTGACATTTTAAGGGGAGACATGGAAGAGCTACCAGTTATCTCTACCTACCCCAGATAAACTTCAAAATTAGTTAGAATACCCCTTACATTCTGATTTGTCACGCAGAACTGAAATAAATCAACCCAACTCAAGCAATTTACACGCAATCCCTGTAAGCTGATCAGACGCAGACACGGGTAAAGCAGTATTAGAAAGACTAAAATACGTAATCCAAACTAATAATCCAATAACAAATCTGACCAAATGCCCACTGTCAGATGTGGAAAAACTCCCTAAAATTTTGAATGGGCAGTCAATTATCTTGATAACTTAGCTTTGCCAGTGCCCTGGCTGCAGACTGTGAGCAGGGTTAGCAAGGCAGCTATACAAAGGGACGAACCCACTACCGGACGTGGTGCCTTCTATAGCTGCCTCAGTTTTAAGACGATGAGTGCGTCACCAGGCCAAGAAGTATGGAGTCTCGGCCTCAGAGAGATGGTAAAGAAAAAAAAATAGGACTAGAAAGAAGACCAAAATCACAGCTATAAACATGCTACACAGTGAAAATCAAGGATGTCAACAGTATGACCTGTTTCCTAGGTCCTTACACAACCATGCTGTATTAAAACAAGATTTCAAAAGCTGGCACACTAATAGCAGTCCTTGTGCGACAGACATTTCTACTTGGTGACCAGCTCCTCCTGCTTCCTCCCCAAATAAAGTGTGGACGAAGTCTAAAGAAACAAGAGCCTGTGGTACAACTTCAGCAGCACCACTGCAGCTCCATTAGGTCTTCTGGACCTTAAACAGCAACAAGGCAGTGAGGAAAACGACATTTCAAAAATAGAGATCAGCTTTGCATGGATAATTCAAATGAGGAAACTGGTTAGTGCTTCACTGACTGCACATATTTGAATGCCAAATAATATAACAATAAAAACACAACAAACTGAACTGAACAGATCCTAGGGCACTGTAAAGGAAAAATACCACAAATCATCACCAATGACTCGGCAATAGGACACGGACGCTTCTACAGGGTCTTACCCGAGTGTTTGATGGTAAAATTGGTTAGGGAAAAAAGGCTTTTGTTTAATCAAATTTTACACTTCAGGAGAGATGGCTTTCCTTCCTGCTCCACAGTGGGGAGCATGCACTTCTACCTAACTGTAGGCTGGGCTCGCTTCCCATTGAGATCTGACATCCCATCGTTTCTCTGGGTATTTGAATCACTTTTAGAGCTTTGTTTGATCAGACCTAGGAAAGTATCAGGAAAGACAAGGTCGCAGCTCTGCCTTTGCAGCCTTTTGAGAAACGCAGGAAGGTACACCAAAGACTATATTTACTGGTCAAGATCATATCTTGTCCCGACAAGACAGCAATGGGCAGAGCCAACAAAGCCCCCAGGACAGCATTGCGCTGGCAGTTCCATCGGCTGTCCGGCAGCACGGCGTGCTTCCGAACCTGCCTGGGCAGGCAAGGCACGAGGGTGGCAAACGGAGCCGAGAGCATGCTGGTCTCCCAGACGCTCCCCGGGCAGCTCTGCTCTGGTTAGCCTCTGCTGCCTGTCCCGATGGAGGGCAAGAATCTTTCTGGTCTTCTTGGAAAGCAATGGGCAACTCCAGTATCCTGGTTAATATCTTCCTGGAAAAAAAAAAACCACCCGAACACTTTGTACAAGGAACCACAGATAATTCTTGGCTATTTCACCTTTCGGTCTCTGTACTGCTAGAGCCAAGTGTGTGTTAAAGCAGAAGTAAATAGGAAGGATTATTTTTGTTAGATTAATCAGCAAGCTGGAGGTCTGCTTAAAATAATCAGCAAAGAAAAAAAAATTGTATCAACACATATTTTAAAAATATTTTTAATTAGCACAGATGTATCATTTTACAAGTCACACAGTCCATGTTAGAGAGGTAGTCAGCAAAAGAGAAAATTACACTTTTCGGCTCACCAACAGAAGACTACGCTAATTTTTCATTCCCATTCAAACAGTTTATCATTATATGGGAAACAGTACACCAGTTTTATAAATCCCAAATGTCAACTTGTCACAAAGATATTACACTTGAGGAAAACCTCTCTACATTTCTTGTCATGACATGGATTTTTTTATTCTAGAAACCTGGAATACAGCTATTTAGAAAAAGGAATTTAGACCTACTCACTGGGCTTAGTTCTAGACTCCACTGGAAGACTACTGTACTGACTTGGAAATTGCTACAAAACCCAGAATGATCATTTGTCTGCCAACATGGAAAATCTCTTCTGGACGGAGTATCTCCAGGTAGATACTGTTGCTACAATTTCTTAGCACTGGGACTCACCAAGGGCTCTAAATACCATATCTCCCAACAGCCCTCACCCCAAAGCAGCAGCTGTTCAGAAAAAGAACTGTATCTGAAGTTTCCAAACATGTAGCTGAAGAAAAAACACCTTGAGAAAGTTATCAGTAGCCCTGATTTAAACCTAAGAAACAGGAGTCTGCCAATCCAGAAAATGAATAAAAATGAAAACATATCTAGTCCATACTGAACATTTGCACAGAACAGTAAGGCTGGAGATGAAAAATGCTACCGCAGCACAGAGCACTGTCATTTTATAGTGAGCTCCAGTTGACAACACCATCAGGGAAAGGAGCAGGAAAAAAAAAAAAGAAGAAAAAGCTTTTTGCAAAGCAAAAAAGGAGGCAAACTGTGTCTTCCTGACAGCTGGCCTCATCAGTGGCCGTAAGTATGGAAAGGAGGGATGTATTATTCAAGAGACAGCAGTGGCAGGACTGGTAGGAGATCAGTAGTCAGCACAGGAAATGTTTTTTGAAAAAATCCTAATTACAGTCCTTCTCTCCCAGTATATCCTGTGCTGCACTGAAACAACATGAGCAAACCTGAAAAAGGGGCCTTTTCTTGAGAAAGAAGTTGTGATACAGACACACATGAGCAAAATCCAAAATGTCTTTGCAGCCAGTGGAACCGGTGCCCACACTGTGTAAGCTAAGAGAAAAGACAGACAAAACCAGACAAGCAAAGAAGCAGCCAGCAGGATTCAGTGACATCTGGTATCTCTTTCTCCATGCTAGCCACTTTTGCGTTTTCAGACTTTTATTGAACCTGTGCATAGCTCATTTTTTCCTTCTAAGTCCAAGGAAACAGGAGAGGCAGAGGTGTGAAGGAAGAGTAAAAGCCACTCCATCACTGCATAAGCACATCTGGTGCCAACAGAAGCCTACATACACTGATGTCAATGCATTTATTGAAGCCTATCTTTTGTTACCTACTTATACCTAGCTCCAGTGACTGCCTGCATTCTGGCAGATTTCAGTCTTGGGACAAAGCAAAAGCATTTCACTAAGAACTAAGAGCTCTTTCGCTCTGTTACGTGATCAGGACCTTCAGAGCTGCAGAGCACTGCCATGGAAGGGCACGGGCCATCTCTGCTGGTGGAAGGAGCGGAGAGGGCAGGCTTCTCCAACATCAGCATTTTCCTTCCGTAAAATTTGAACTACAAGTACAAGCAGCATTAATCCAGCTTTGAAGGTGGAAGAGAGCTGCCAATAGAAAAACCTGAGAAACAACAGAAGTCTTCTCCCATGCTGTCAAGTACTTAGCAGAAACTCATTGCGTACAACTAAAATTAAAACATTTTAGGCGTAACCTCATCAGGAGTTTCGCTGAATTCTCTTTCCACACCAGAGTTATCTTACCATAGAAGACTTTGCTCTGTTGTTTCTCCAAGACCCAGGTTTGTTTTCCAGCGGGCTCTGGGGGCTCTGCAGGAGGAGTGTGCACCCTGGACTGTCAGGGAAGGTACCCGCCTCATCTGGGACACCAGCCAGGATGCTTGGACCCAAATAAACAGGCACCTGCCGTGTACATGATGGGGCTAAAGCCTATTATGGGTGTGAAAGAATACCACAGGACTTATAGATCCACAAGAATAAAGTATGGAGGACCTTGGTGTCACACAAATGCTCCACAGCATCCCTCTTCAAGGTCGTATCGTAGAACCCGGAGGGCATGGCACAAGCTGTGCCATCTCAGGGCCTCATCCAGACATCATACCTCACCCTGCATCTAGGTGTCCATCGATAGGACATCGTATACACAAGACTCAACTCAGGCAGTTTCATAGTAGCTATCATACGTGCCATTTCCAAATTGCCCCAAGGTTTCCATTCTACAAGGCTTACAAAGGGTCAGTCCAGATCTTTGCATCTTGCCAGTCTCGATGAGTTGCACGAAGCCCCAGTCCTCATTTCCCACTCCTAGCAACGCTGCTTCTGTGTCTGACTTTACCTGCAATAATTGGTCTCTGAAGGACGAGAAATGGCAGTAACTTGCGCTGGGTTGCAAGGTGTGGGAATGGAGGAAATTAGCACCAACTCTTTTTTCCATCCCAGTGAACAATGTGATTACTGGGGAGGGAGAGGAGGAGGGGAGAAGGACTGAGCCTTACATCAGCTGTGAGATGGGGTTTTATCTTTTTTTTTTTTTGCTCCTTTTAAAACAAACAGATGGGGAGACCATTGCATTCACAGCTTCTACCACACAAACATACATCACAGCAGATTTTGCCAATAAAAGAGTTAAATAATGTGTTACTTAAATCATCAACATTCTTGTGTAAAAAAAACAGAAGAAATAAAAAAACCTCTCTAGGGAAAAAGAAGGCAGCAGCATAACCCCAAGTGATGCCAGCATGTTGAAACAGGACATTCGGGACTTTAGCTACATCGTTCAGTAAAATGGCAGAATGGAACTAGTCAGTTATAACGCATCTTTTTTTCAGCTATCAAATAATTACCACCTCCCCATCGTTTTGTTTTGAGCCTCGCTGGTTGAGGTGTAAGCAACTTTCCATATGCCTCTGCTTATTCCAGACGAGGCTCTCCCTGCACAGAGGCAGGCTTTCCTTACGAGACGGGGTCATCAGTGCAGCATCTTATTTTCTTGACAGCATGCTGCAGCAGGCACTCAACTGGACGGGATCAGCTTTGCTATTTGGCGGTGGTGGGAAGCTACAGTACCCCACCAAGCATCCAAACCTTCAGAAGCAGCTAGACCAGTCGTCTTAACTCATCTTTAGTATCCCTATACCAGTATTTAGAGTAGTGCATAGGGCGTTCCCATCCTGAGAAGTTTTTATACTAGGAGCAACCAAAGTCAACAGATAGCAAACATAAAGGCAGCGAGCGCTGCTTGGAACCTCTCCATCTGGTATTTCTGTGATTTTGGAGATATTTCCCAGGGACCAAGCGGGAACATGGAAATGCAAAACCCTCTAAACACAAATGTTTAGATTACTATTTCCTGAAGGGAAAAAAGGGGAAGGGATTAATATCACGAACGTTCTCTTTCTTGGGAACCACTCGCCAAAACTGCTCCCAAACGCTTATGGTCAGTCCTGCCCTTGCTTGCAACGGGACTTGATTCAAGACCTTTTTTGTTTCCAGCCTTTTCTTTCACCCATTACACCCAAACCACTGCCAGTGAGCGAACATGTGCAAACACCAGTCTCTGGTGGAAGCTGGTGTTGCATAGCCTGCAGGCTCTTGCTCTGTGCTTAGAGTTCAGTCCATGCAAGTATCAATTAAACAAACTATTCCAGGACTCTCACTATTCAGGCTAAATTTTTATTTCTACACATAAGGAAAGATGGGTTCACAAAGGTGGAGTATTTCAGGTTAATAGTTTTGGGCATTTCTTATAAGCATTAGCATATTTCCCAGAATACAAGTGCATCTTTTGAGTGCATTATCCCTTCTGCCTTAATTAGATTTGAGCAGGCACATAAACAAGAATAACAATTGGCTCCAAAACATACCCCTATTAATACTGCAACAGTTCTGAAACTCTAGAAATTCTCTAGCCAGGAAAAAAATATGGATGTACAATAGGACCAATCAGTTCATATGCCAGGCTAAGATACAGAGCCTGTTTTCATCTGATTTTTTATTAACTTGCCAAGTTAATAAAGCAGATGGTATGAGCAAATTCCACAGAACTATGCTTATAGTAAACTTTGAAAGCATCTGGTCTTTGGGGGGGGTGGGGAGAAGCAGGAATCAAATGCAGAAAAATCTGGGGAAAGGCCAAACAGAAAAAATATAGGGAAAAAAAATTATAAACAAACTCTGAAGCGAAGAAGGTTTGTGTCCAGATTTTGCTGATTAACACAACACTGTTAAAGACAGTATTTAGTGTCTGTAGCTTCAAAAAATGCTTCATTTGATTCGTTGAAGCCAACAGTTTGGGGCCAACGGACTCAGGGACACTCAAGTCCAGTTTCTGAAAAAATCTCATCTGATGCTGCATGTTTCTAGAACGTTTTCTGGAAAAATACATTCATGTTCTTCATTAACGAGATGACATCCGTGGAGCCCAACCCTTCAGTTCTTAACACATCATTCAGATTTAGTTGCAATGAAAAAGCGTTGCCCTAAAACTGCTATTTTTCCTACAGGAAGATATGATTACAACAAAATGTTGTCAAAGAGTTGCTTGTGGGATGACTGTTCCCAGCTATGGAAACACCTACCTCTCCCGTTGTCGGTGGTAGCCCTTAAACCATTCCATGAAGGAAATGAACATTCTTCCCATTTTACAGACGGGGAGGTGGAGGTGCAGATGAATAGCAGCTTCCCCAAAGTGACCCCTGTGGACAAACGGCTAGGTGCTCTTGCCCTTAAATTACACACGTGTCACCATCAGACATAGAGAGACAAGATTTTAGCTTTTGAGTTGAGATTTGCCCTGTGCAAATCCAGACAGACTCTGCTCAAGTACAGCGTGAATCCAAGGGAAGTGTGAGGGGAAAAAACATCCCTTTCCTTGCTCTCGATCACTCATGATCACCTAGCTAACCGTGGGAGAGTCCACACTGTGCTAACAGTATGAGGAGACCGTATTTCCACTGAACCCACTGGGAATGCAAACGTTTTGTTGTGATGCAACAGATATTTGGGAGGTTCAGATCAGGAGAAAGCACTGTCCTTAACTCTGAATTTCCTGGTTTACTTTCCAATTTTGAACAAAGCAATCTCTATTTAAAAAGTGCTTCACTCACGAAAAACCAGCTAGTTAGAACACGTCTTTTTTTCTCTTGGCACCCTCCAAGATAGCCCCTGTAGAAAGGGCAGTGGAACGCTGTTCCCAGCAGAGCAGCAGGCATGCTGCTGAGCACGCTCTGAGTCATCCTTCCCACCAGAGCAGTTAGTAGGACAGGGTGTTGGCCAGCCAGGAAGCTCCCCGGATGAGTCATTGTCAAACACAACCTTACCTAGATAACCTTGGCATGGCCTTGCTTAGCTTGGTTCATTAGACAAGACAAGCTCCGTGCTGCTACTCCTCCCATCTTACTTCTGTTTGAAAACTGTTTACTAATGGCAGGAACTACTGAGCTAATCAAATGCAGACATTTTAAAACTGAAAGTCAAGAGACATCTAGGTGCATTTAATGAGTGGAGGATCATTATAATGAAAATAACTGAAATAAAAAGAGTGAAGACTATGAGGACAAGCAAATATTTGCCACGCAGCTGGACAAAATCAGACTCTGGCAGTTTTGCTCAGATCATTTGATGGTTTTCAGCACTGTATTGTAAGCATTTTCAGTGCTTACAAACATTCCTCCAGTCTGTGTACCACGTTTACAAAAGACACCAGCAAGAGGTTAAGCGATCCTGCCCTTCGCTGCACAGAACTCTTAGTGGACAGGAATCCTGTCCTTGACTCCTCGCTGAGAAATATTAGCATTGCTGTCATAAAGGAGAGACAAATCTTTTGAGACAGAAACGTGCACCACTGCTACTGCATAGTGCAAGATGTGAGGGAGCTGCTTTCCGTGCTGCCCGGTGAGTTAGCAACATGGGATGGCCCAGTATTGGCCCTGACTGCTATGCCCAGTTCTACTCGGAGTACTGATTTTTCTCACTTGTGAGTAAATTTGCTAAAATGTTAATGACTGAAATTAGATATTACTTTGATTGCTTAATCTGAGGTAGTCTTGGCCACAATGATTGTTGATTACTGACTATCAAATGGAAAGCGTGATAGTGCATTATTAACCTTTAGCTAGCTTTAACATGGTGTAAGACAAACATAAGTAACTTTTAAAATCAGCTTTCTCAAAATTAGTCATGGTCCAACTTACACACCAGTAGTAAGCTATAGGAAAAAACCTACAGAAACATCACATGCCACATGAAAAAAAAGCCATGGGTTTGTCTTAAGGTTTTCTTCTTTTCCCTGGAATTCCTCAGAATTGGTGAGAAAGGGACAGGTAGCTTGAGGCCTGGCAGTTCACCTCTCCAAGGGTTGGAGAGCATGATGCAACTAGCTGACGATACTGCACCTGCACCCCAGACCAGAGAGGGTCAAACACGCAGGTATGCTTTCGGAAAGCTTTGTCTGCCATCAGCAGCCAATTCTGAGATTTCCTGCAACCAAAGGCAAAAGATTTCAGTCTGGATGATGAAACAACTCCTTCTATGAAAGCTACTCCCTTGGCACATGCTAGGGAAAAAACTTGGAGGTATGCATTACCATCAAAGTCCCAAAATGTTTAGAAAACATGTATTTATATGGCCCCTATTCCTATTCTTCTCCTCCCTCATATGCAAGCTGAAATATTTTCCCCCAACATCACTCCAGTGTTTCTTTCTCTAGCTTCCATCAGTCCAACCTCAGGCTGGGGCAGAGGGCAATGACAGAGCTGAAGACATCTGAAGCCTGCCCTGCTTGATCATCTCAACAGTCTGAGCAGTTCTTCAGCTATGTGAACTCCAGGAGCGCTGTGTTTTCAGATCACTTCCAAGACACCTGAAACAGCCTTGCAGACGACAGGTATTTCTTAATGCTTTCCTCAGAAAACAGAGGAAAGCTCACTTGCTCTGAAAATGCGCTGACTTTACTGGTCATCTTGTGAAATACCTGTCAGTGACGGATGTCTGTGGCATCAACAGAGGCCTGCTACTAGGGATGGTTTTTAGAGTTCATCCTGCCTCACTACAACCTCCTATCAGGTAGCCGTAGAGAGCAATCAGGTCCCCTCTCAGCCTCCTCTTCTCCAAACAAAACAGCCCCAGCTCCCTCAGCTGCCCCTCATCAGACCTGTTCTCTAGACCCCTCAACAGCCTCGTTGGAGTCCACGTGCTTCAAGCAGAAAAGAGAAGCCCATTCAAGTTAGCGCCTGAAATAAGAGCTTAGGGGACAGTATTTCTCCATGCACCCCAAGATCTGAATCCTTCCTAAACAAGGAAAGCTGGGGGGAGGAGGGCAGGTGGAAGAGACTGAAGGCAGAGAAAGAGATGTGAAATTTCTCTCTGCGCTAACAGTTACGTATTTTAACTGTCCATCTTGGGACCTTAAAAAAAAAAAAAAAAATCTCATTTACTGAATTTAGTAGATAATGTTGAAAAATGCATCTTGGAACTCCTAGATTCTTTTTTCATAGCATCAGTGATTTCAGTGGATGCTGGAAAACTTCATACCTTAGAGGATGTCAGCCCTAAGGCACGAAATCATTATGGCATGTGTTTAGGAACTGAACTCTCCATCAAATCAACGGAGGTAAACTCTGAAATACCTTCAAATCTGCCATATGGGCTTTGATCACTTCTACAAGTAGAACTCAAGTTTCTAAATCACTCGGATGCTTGAAAATTAGACTAAACAGGAACTTGATTGATGGTGAAGTTTTCAACTTGCTGATTCAAGCAGCTACGCTAGATGAAAAAGGAATTTCTGTTTGCAGAAAATTTGAGGGATAAGCTTGGAGAAAAGGGCCATAAAACAAATTAACACAGGGCCTCCAGGCATTGGCTGAAAACATCTCATTCCTTTGAGATGAGGTACCTTTGGGGAAACAGAAGCAGCAAAACAAATGACAAATGGAAGCCAAGGGATGCAAATGATGAAACAAGAAGAATGCTGTAAAAAAGTTAGACACTATTTGAGGACTGGGGTTTTGGTTTGTATGTTATCCAATTCTCTGTGCAGAACTAGTCTTTAGACAAGTCCATCTAAATGCTCATACTGGAAATAATTATTCTTTTTTTCTTTTTTCTTTTTTGTTCACATGACTATATCAGATTGGGGTGTTGTCACACACTGGAAGCAGCACGTTACATAAAGGCGAATGCCCTGTAGGCCTTGATACCATCACAATTTGCTGCTCTAGTCCTGCTTACAAATTTTTGCATTCAGTGAGAAGTAGGGAATCTAAACACTTGCATCTACTGGCCATGCAATATTCTGAAATCTGCACAGAATCATCCAGGTTGGAAAAGACCTCTAAGATCATCAAATCCAACCATCTACCCAACACCACCATGCCTGCTAAACCATGTCCCCAAGTGCAATATCTACACGTTTTCTGAACCCCTCCAGGGACGGTGACTCCACCACTGCCCTGGGCAGCCTGACCACTCTTTTAGTAAAGAAATTTTTCCTAATATCCAATGTAAACCTCCCCTGATGCAACTTGAGGCCATTGCTGCTCTTCCTATTGCATATAGAACATATAGGAGAGACAACAGGGACACCACATCTCTGACTAGACCTTTCTTGAGGAGCAAATTGACACCGCAATCGATATGAAGTGCACAGAAGTGGCACTAGTATATCCAGCTGTGAGGGGTAAAAGCCCAACTCAGAGCTGAATTCAGAAATCCAGAGACGACACACTCAAATGGCTCACCTTGAAGTAAACTAAGTCCCTGCAGTGGTTCAACCACGGTACTAGGAAGCCTTGCTTTGCTAGTGATGGACAATACCTTTTTCCACACCATTTCCACACAGGAGAAGGCTAGTGAAAATTGCCTTTTGCCCTGCCCGAACCTGCAACTGGTGACACACCAAATACAGCGCTGCTAAATTATCTGCCACAGCCCCCTCTGCTTCGAGAGGCCTGACAGTCTAATTTATTCTTGCACCTCTATTAGAACGTTAAGTCCTTATACACAGGGTGGAAAAGGCACAGGCCTAATCTTAAACTGGAACGTGGGTGGGATGGGCGGTTAACAGCTAACCCTCAGTCACAGGAGGAAGTATCAGGTGACAATATTGTGAATCACCTACAAAAAATGTAGATCACAGGCTCAAAGAAAAAAAAAATATCCAAAAAACACCCTCCAGGGAGTCTGAGCGTATGAAGAGTTCTGGGAAGCATCTCTTTATTCAGATTAACTAATAAATAAATTTCTTAAGTAACGCATTTAGCTAGCATAAGTCTCCTGTGGTTGGTTACGTCATCCCTTACTGCTTCTATAACTCATTAACTTGGAGCTTATCTCTGCAACCCTTCCCGTGCCCCTCATGCCAGGCAGCGTGTTCTCCCGTAACACTCGCTGGGCTGAGCGGGACGTGCCAGGCACGGCCGAACCGGGGGAACCCAGCGGTCCTGGGCTGTGTCACGTCCGTCAGACCCCTCCTTCGAGGAGTCCCGCCGGCCTGAAGCCTTTTCTCAGCACCTCGAGCGGCAGCATCCCGAACAGGTGACCCTGTGCCAAAGCTTTACATATTGAAGCAGAAGAGGCTTGAATGGTTCGAATGCTGCAGCACAAATACGCAAACAAAGAGTAAAATCAAAGCTTAGAGCATAGAAGTGGAACAGAAGAAACAGGTCTGCATCACTGAGGGAGCCCCCCTGCCTCCCAGCTCCAAACACACGAATTCACTGCTACGCTTGCAGCCAAAGGTTCGTGTCTGGTGTAAAACAGCACTGCTCTCTCGTGTCAGCAGAGCTTCACTGTGCTGCAGCGCGCAGCCCGGCAGATACGACGCTTCCTAAGCGCTTCTGGAACTAGTGGTGCAGCAAAGGATTTTTTTTTTTTTTTTAATGCTTCTCTTTGTAGCTAGCCTGAGAAGTACTGACCCAGCCACAACACAGTTTGTTCAAGAGCTTCCAAAAGCAACTCGGCTGCTGCGACCACCCCTACCACCCACTTTCCAACCTGGGTGGACAAGCACCACTGCACGTCCATCCTCCACAGTTACAACTCCCCCAGCAAGCAGGACTTACTACAATGTCAGTTCCGCGTCCTTCGCTGTGGAGAACTGCGCAGCCCTTCAAAATGTCAAGGTCTTTTCCTAATTCTGACAACCGAGAAGGAAACAATACAGAGGCAGAGATTGGTTCTGCAGCTTACATTAATAGTTCAAAATAATATGCTCAGTTTCTTTCTGAAGCAGAAGATAAGAAACTGTTGCAACAGGTCACAATTCAGTGGTCCTTCCCCTGCTCTGGTAGGATGGAAAACAACACTGGGGCCTGGACGGAATTTCAGTGAGGATTTGCACAAAAAGAACAAGTGTCTATCTCAGACCATGTAAGATTTTATGCAAACTTTTTGATTTTTAAGGGGTACAGTGGGAGGAGCAGGGAAAGGGAAAGACAGGTAACAGAAATGAGCATGACCCACAACTGACATAAGAAGATTAAGCTGCACAGATTTCAAGGGGGGTGTTCTTTTTGTTTAGTTTCTTTGGATTTTTTTTTTTTTAACATCTTGAGGATTTGTTCCATTATATTGAAATATTTTTCTGGAAAATAGTCTGAATATTAAAATAAACATTGCTGTGCTTATGCCTTCATTTGCAAGTAAAATCAGAGCTACCGTGAATCACAGAAGGAAGCTGTGATTCAGGGGTACACTATTCAAATCACTTTCTGGTTATGAAATACTGATCACCGAGCTTAGATTAGTTCTGATGGGAGCTGTTGATATTCTGTTGCCATTTCTTCCACATACTCTGTTTCAGAGACACCTGACAGGATATTAATGTTTAGTTATGCAAAGCATACCTTTATTTCCAATGGTAATTATTAGAGCCAATGATTTCTTCAATGACTTCTTGTATCAAAGTTAGAGAAAGATATTCACAGGAAGATAAGTAAAACGTGAGAGATTTATGTCCTTTCACTGAAGGTAAAAGTTAAACTCACAGGGGCAAAGAGATTAAAGATAGACAAAATGTACTGTTGACTTTTAAAGCAAGGAGTTAAATATTGTAGAACTTGCAAGCTGTGGCTATATTACAGCCCCTGGAGACATTTAACTTTGCATTTATGGCACTGCTACTAAGGTTTTTGGTTCCCTTTCCCTCCAAGCACTTGAAGAACCACCTCTGTTTGCCATCAGTGGTAGGCGAATAGGTGAAGAACCTAATTCCACCTCAGAGGCCAATGCCTCAGTGCTTCGGCATCCACACTCTCCAGTTAAATATAACACTGCTGCCAAAACCGGATCAAAGCATATCAAGTCTTCCCCTTCACTCAGACACTTCAGTGACTTTGGCCGTATTCAGATACCCTATATATGTTTCCAAGCATTCCAGGTGCTATTTATTCAGTTCTAGCAGCAATTCCTTCCAAAACGATTACATACACACAACAGCCAAGCGTTAAGTATCCAGACTCTTAGAGTCTTATGAAATCCAGACTCTTACCAAAGAGGTGATAATAGGTAGGGTGACAGGGACTTCAGGGGTTTGGGCTGTTTGGGGTGGTTTGTTTTGGTTTTTGTTTTGTTTTTACATACCAGTCTTTTGGATATACTTCAAGTGGAGCAGAGGAAGTGAAATTCACCAAAAATGGAGACCGTGTATTTTAAAAGGTCATTAGCAATAGCTAGACCACAGTCTTCAAATCACTTTCACTCCCTCCCCAAAGACTTGGTGGCTTCCTGATCCAAATACTTGGATCTGTGCTCAGGCTGTAAGTCCTAGCTGCAAGCCAGACGTGGGTTCAGCTGCCTCTTCCCCACACACAAAACCAGTTTCCAAATATTCTGCTTCAGTCTCTAAAGCCTAGCGCGGTTTGAACGTGGCACTGATAATCACTCCATGCTCACTTTTCATGGGTCCTGATCCAGCTTCTACTGGCATACGGCTGTTGATTGATTCCAATGGCCCAACACAACTGTGTTACGTGAACAAAAATAACCAAACATCTGGCTCCATTCTAAAAGAGTGCACATGGGAAAGTAAACCCAAGTAAGCCAGGTGCTGTTAACCCCACCGCTACGATAAACTGCAGCAAAGTGGATGATTTAATAACCAAAGCAGCAGAAGGTAAGTAATCTTCAGCTCCCACCTAGTCCTTCAGTGTCATAGTCAGGAGAGTTCCTGGACCACGGTACCCGAAAAGGCCTGGGAAGAGAGCAGGGTGGAGCCCACAACACGGCAAGCAGTTTCAGTCCGCTTCATGATCTCTGTTCGCAGCAACTCAGGAGTTAACCAACTGTAGGCGCCTGCACCTTTTATTTGCCTTGGATTTGCACCAAGTTTGAGTCATCACGTTCAAACAAGAGGGGAAAAAAAAATACCAACAAAACCCACACACTAAAAAAACCTGAGCTTCATATTCCGAAAAGGACATTCCCATACCAGGACACTGAAGTTCTTACCAGTGAAAGGAGCCTTTTTGAATTAAGGTGGGTACATGCCTGTCTCCTCCTCTGAAGCAAAACCAAGATCTAAATACTCACAAATACAATTTAGATGCAGTGGTGTCTAAATAAGACAGGATGTCTAGATACACTATGTTGTGTCTGCCTCTACAGAAAGATTTTGCTTTTCTGTAGCTCCACTAAACTCATACTGAAGGTGGGACTGAGGGCTTTATAGTAGCAGACTATCAAAGGAATGTAAGGAATGCAGGGTGTAAACAGATTAGATCTTTTCCCCCTCTTATAGAAAGACCTAGATTTTTTTCCCTTTCCTCTGAAGCTTTAGAAATTTAAATGAAACACTGAAGCATGCATGTTACTCAAATGTGACCCGTCCTCAGTCCAGGATTCAAAGCCAACAATTCACAGGTTTTTCCTGTTTAATCAGGGGTTGTGCAGGAACTTAACTAAGCTTTGGAACCGGATCCACTGGCAATTTGGGTTGAACTGGAAAAAAAAAAATTGACCTACAGCACATTAACCCCTCACTTTGCTATTTCACCTTTATTGAAGTGTTTACCCTACAATTACCAGTGATATCCACTGGTCATGTCTCCACTGACTGGATTTACTATCCTAATGGTACAGTTTGCTGTATTGGATAAATAACAACAAAGGAACCAAGGGCCCATCTTGCATCTAGAGTCAGTTTGGATTATTCTAGGAACCTTTCTCAACCTTTCTACATCAGCTGACCTCTCACCTCAGTTATATGAACTATTTCACTCATGATTCAAATATGAAAACTAATGCACGAGCAGAAAAGGGATACATGAATCACTGAAGAACGACTCACCCATCCTCTGTTTCCTGTCTGGACTGGACTCCTTTCATTACTTGATTGGAGGTTCACATGAAAATGTCTCAGTGCCTTTCCCAAATCAGTACTGCCAAAGGTTTGGCCCTTTCTATATGATATGTGGGATTTGTTTTCTTATTTTTATACTGCAATTCTAAACCTACATTTACATGTAGAGGCAGTCAGCCTTTTGCTGAGATGGCTGTGTCAGATGAGGAGAGACTAAGGACTAGCGCACGGTAAGCACGTGAAAGGTATAGACCTCAGGTTCAGAGACGCACTTGAAGTTCAGCAGGAGAAAGCAGAACTGCTTGAGACTAGGAACACAGTCCTCCCACAGAGCTCCATTAAGACACAGGACAGTGGTAGCAGAGAAGCTTAAGGCAAGAACCGAGGCAGACAGCTGTAGCTGCAGGTGAGAGTTAAGCACAGCAGAAGTAATGCTAACCACGATGGAGATATATATACTGGCAAACTTGTAACTAGACGGAGAACTGGAAGTTAAATTTCTCATCTAATTGATCCAAACTTTCAGCCTGAGACTGACTACAGCATCCTTTGTATGAACAATGTTACAAGAGCTGAAATAGGTGGCCAATGAGTGAATAAGTTCGACATGATTAACTCATCCGAAAGCTTAACCCACTAAGAAAGATCATTAGCACATATATTCAAAGCAAAGCAATTGCCTGGAAAAATCAAATATATACCTAATGAGTTAGAATATTAACAGAAATCTGGGAATTATAACGGTAGTAAAATCAAAGGTTCTATCTGAAGAACCTCATTATCATAATTTTTGAACTGCATTCATGTTGCTCTTTTCCACATTCAACAGCACTTGACATTAAATAGTGAAGAAGTATTAATTAACATTCCCTCCTAATCAGGACAAGAAGGTTAAACAGTATGCTGTCTTCATAGCTAATCTTTAAAGAAAATTAAGAATTGCCTGAAACTCTAAAAGTGGAAAGATTCAAGTGTTTATCCTGGCAGTAGAAACTGGAAAAAGATAAGGAACAGTGTGAAACCTTCCTTCACTTTTCTTCTTTCCATGTGCATTTGGGGGTAAACTTTAAGCCCACTGAAATATGAGTAGATACTTCATATCTTCTATTCTTATTCAAGGAAGTATTTAGCTAAAGATTCTTGAAAGCCTGCATAAATTTCCCTCATGTACTTATTTATATATCCTGCCCACATCTTCGTAACAGATAGGTTACACACGGTCTCCTGATCTCTCTTCTTAACATGAGCATCCCACTTAAGAACTAATATAGTCTAGGGTTCCTCAGCTACCCGATATAATTGTTTTTAAGTGAGAATCAGGACAGAAATTCCTATCAGCACTGCAAATATGCACCACGAAAATAGACAAAAAAAAACAAAACAAAAAAATTCCTGTGTCAGACACTCCTTCTCCTGTCCTCTTCCTCAAGGAAGAATTCAGTGGAGAACTCTAGGGAAAGCTTCTGAGAGTTTGTTCAGCTTTGGTGTCTTCCTGAGAGCTTTGTACCACATACTTTCTTCTGCCACTAAGTTCAGCAAACGTTTAGAACCTTCAGAAACTTAAAGGGGCATTTGCTCAAGAGCCAAAGCCTCTTCTGTTGTAGACTAATAATTGATTTCGTGTTAAAACCTGTTGAAAATCAAAGTTGGAAAAAAAGACAGTGGAGTGAGAGAACACAAAGGCCAAAAGTTTGAAAATGCCCATGGTCGCTGCAGCCAGTTCTCACACATCTCAGTCTTCCTAACCACTTGGCAGCTGGGCAGAGCTTCAGAAGCTGATCAAAGCAAAGAATACAGTCTTCCACACCAGACTCTTTCCCCAAGGCCTGCAGAACCTCTCCCCACAGACGGACTAAATGGGAACAAGAAGAAATGGAAAATGTTTCTTTTCTTCCTGTTTTGGCTATAAAAATTCACATGCTCTACCTAAAGACTTGAGCCAAGCCTGATTTCTCTGTATGGTGATGAGAAGAGACACCTCAGATCGAATCCCTGCCTCTATCATGGGCTGCGGGGAAATAAAGTGCTTCAACTATCTTGTTTTCTTGAATTTATGTTCCTTACTAACATGCAGAACAAGCGTATCTGGTTCAAAGCAGACTGACAGGAGGAAAGGCAATTGTTTGGGGTTATTCAACACCACCAGCCCTTGTAACAAACCAATGGTGTATTTTCATTAACAAGGTTTCAGTCCTTTCGGCAAAGGCTGCATTAAAAAGCAGTCCCAAAGGTAGGAGATATAGAAGGATTAATTATATGATGCAATCTTTGCCTAACTCAGTCCTGCTACTAGGTCCAGGTCTAGGAACAGGTACTAAGGTAAGGAAAAGATGCCTTTAGAACATTTGTTTGCTCAGTTACCTAAATGCAAACACTGTAAGGTTCATGTGAGTCACTGCAGTCTCTCCAATGGGCTAGTCCCACCAGGATAATGCAAGAGCAACCTGAATCCAGCAGCCTCAGACTGAGAGTGCAGATCCATACAACCAGGAAGAAGAAACCAAGTGAGCTCATGCTCAGAATCGCACACCCCTGGCATGAATCACCAGAGATTCAGATCAGCGATAACCGCAGTCAATCCCTTGTTGCTTGAAGTCCAGACCAACAGACACAAAATGGAGAACTTAAAAACTTCAATGCCATCAATGCTTCCTGGAAAAAGGAAATCATGCCCAACTGGCAGCCCATGCAAGCTGTTAATTCCAGAAAACCTATGTGCACACTTAGTTTCATACTGCCCTGTTTGTGAAACAGAGAAAACATACAATATACATGTTATTTAAACATTGCTATATTCCAGGTCCTACATTAAAGGGAAGCCTCCACATCAGCTCCATGATTGCCCCTTAGTATTACAGCTTTTACCATTCTTGTCCTTTGCAATGTTCCTTATTGTTCAAGAATAGAGCATCTGTATAAAAAGATGAACCCTTGTTTGTTAGCACTCTGAGCTGGAAATTCCTCTAAAAGGCTGATGAGATTCTGAAGAAACAGGTAGCACAAATATAAAAAACAGTTGCACAAGTAGTTCTGATACCCTGCGCATAGAGAGGGAAGGATGGGGATTTTATTTGTAACTGCAAACTCCATCCTGTTGTATCTAACTACATTTAAGAAGCAAAAATGTCCTTATACCTCATTCTTCATTATATTGCTGGAGCCTGTGAAACCAAAAACGATTTTTAATTACTGGGGTGCAGATTAGAGTTATTGGGTAAGCTGTTGCAATACTTTACAAAATAGGCATTTCCGAGTTGGTAAGTTAGTTGTCGTGGAACTTCTAAAGCTTCCCATAATTCTAATGCAGATTAAATATCACAGCAAGTATCCCTGTGGGCAAAGCGGTGTGTTCACCTGAACTCTGAGAGGAAAAACAGATTCTTGCCTGGGTTAGCCCATTGCAACAGACCTGGAGACACACAGCTTCCAAGGCACACAGCACGAAAAGGAAAGTCAGTCTATAGCGCACCTTGGATCAGGAAAACTATCCCAAATTCTGCTTCTCGGTAACAAGAAAGGAAAAAGATCTGTCTTGGAGTTCCCAAGACACATCAAGAGATGTTAAAAGATGTATCCCTCTGTACCCTTCTGCCCCAGACCAGTTGCTCAGCAAGGTCAGAAAGCTCCTGAGTGTGATTTCTCCCAGAAAACATTCTGCCATTCTTTTGAAATGCGTTCTCATTTTACCTCTCACTGCCCTATAAATCATTAACAATAATTCTCCTTTTCACTTGAGCCAAAATGAAAACAAAACTCTTTTTTGTCAGAAAAGAAATAGTAGATATTAATCAAAGTCCTGATCCAAATTCCAGGGTAGTGGGTCAGAGCTTTTCTGTTGCCCTCTATGAGCTTTGGATCCACTGTGCTTTTTTGAATTTTTTATTGCATATAGCCTATATATATATATACACACACACACATATATGTGTTACACACAGTCTGGAATCCTAGGTGGTGATTTTATCTAAAGAGTGGAAGACTTCAGTAGTCCCAAGTGAAGTTTCCTCCCCTGCAACTGGATCTGGCCCTGCACACTCCAGCAGAGATCCCTGACATCACCGTGCAGGCAGAATCGCTGATGCTACTTTCATGATTACCAGTCCAGTTCAGCTGAAGGCCACAGAGCTGAGAAAAGGTCACAACACCTGAAGGCAGGTTGTGGCACAGCCTGCCCAGAAATAACGTGAAGAAACCCAGAAGCAGAAGAGCTTATAGGAAAGAAAGAATGGAAATTAAGAAAGTCCTGCAAGTCCAGTACATCATCTTAATATGTTGCTATTTTCAAAACAAATACATGCAATCGTTAGCAATAAGCAAACACTTCCTTAAAAGTCCTGGCTCCTTTGACACTGTGATTTGCCTCAGTGCTATCTGTGCCCTGCTCCAGGAAGGAGCATTGTGCACAAGTTTACCTGCTAGAGAGTAAAGAAAAGGCACCATAATAAGAATCTAACAAAGCCCAGAACATTTTTACAGGTATGCACAGATTCCCAAAAGAAGGGGACAGACACCTGGTCTTTTGAAAATGTCCCACTGAAATAAATAGCAACTATTCCTGTAGCATTCTCAAGGGCAACCTGCAGCGACCTTAGGGCTTCATTTGTTTTTTCAAGTTGCCCTGAATGCTTGGCACCACATCAGCAGGGGCTGCAAATTATTGTTGCTATGTTCTTTTCAATAATTGTATTTCAAGCCCAACCCCACATTTCAGCTATAGTATTAACCTGAATTTGCAATTTACAGTAGCTAGTTTTGCTAGGATTTCAATATCTTTTTTTTAAAAAAATAATTTCCCTTCCCCACGGATGTTGGGCATTCATAGACATATAAAAGTACCTCATAAAACCACAAAATAGTACCTCATTACTTCATTTTCAGACTGCAAGCTGCAAATACTCCTATGGTTTAATCTTTGCATGCATTTTACATCTGCCTAAGAACTGCACCCTCTATCCAGCCACACTTTCTTTTTTAGCTATTCACTCATCAGAAAGAGCACAGATTTTTTTATTAGGCCTCCTTTGTTGAAAGATTCGCTGCATACCTATTTCCACAAAACCTACACAGCAATGTAAATCTCCCGACTTCGCTGCTAACACTACAACAAATCCAGGACCCCTCAGAGCAGGAAGCGGGTTTCACAGCCAGACTGGTGATTACGGTAATAAGCCAACAATGGAAGTTTACATCCCCACGTAAATATCCAAGATATGATGACAAAGAATATCAATCACTACAGATCTCTGTTTAAAAAAAAAAAAAAGTTAGCAAGTAAGTGTTTTGTCTTTTTCTTCTACTGGTAATTTCCCTCCTGCTTCTCAAGCAACCGTATCAGTGGCTGAGCATTTTCAGAAATGATCAGAAAGCTAGGAAGTAACTCGCAGGCAACTCTTTTAATATACAATTCCCCAACAAGAATCACCTTGCTACTAATCACTGTCTCAAGAAATCACCTTGGACCACAGAACTGCTGCCATTCAGCCTTATCTCATCTGAGTTGAGAGTATCAAAATTCAGTAATTTTTACCTTTTGTTCCTAAACCACTTTCAAAACTGCATCAAAACGTTGCAAAGCACAATTACAACTGCCCCTCAAGAACATTCTTCATTAAGAGAAGTTAAAGTCTAACCACTTACTTGTTCTCTCCAGTCGTTGTCATTTAAATGCGAAGAAAAAACAACACCAAAACAACAACATCTAGCTTCATTTGGCATTGTTCTCATTAAGAAAAAAAGTCGAGTAAAATATCAACGCTGAGTTCACACAATACCTTATTAAGCACAGGAAAAACAAGGTGGAAGATGAACACCCCGATGGAATCTCGGAACCGTAGATTTATTCAACCAAGTGCTTTACAGTGTCTGTTATCTCAGCCTTGGCTAAGCAAGAGAATGCTGGTGAAAATCTTTGCCTGGTACAGTACAGAGCCTCTGTTTCACAGGCCAGGAATTTTACATTGAATAATTTTTAACTTCAGCTCTGGGAGGAAAAACAGGGTCTCATACACTGTCTGCTTGATTAGGTTTTATTTATTTATTTAACAGAAAAAGAACTCCTAATTGGGGAAGGAGGGGGGAAACACCAGCACTATCCCTTCCAGCTGCTACCCTGGCGTGGAGGGAACAAGAGTAAGAGGTTAGCACACAGGTGATGAACTTTTCTGGGAAAATGGAGAGAAAACCACCTAGCTGAGAGACTGTATCTTTCAAGCACTGCAGCTCATGTGATTTCTCAGTTCATTTTCTTCTTTTTTTAAATAGAAATAGTTTTACTGATCTGTGGGTAACACAATCTAACCCACTCGGGACTGCTAAAACAACAGTAGTTAGCAATTCTAATCAACTATATTGTTATTTGTATTATGTTACCTCTGCAGAGGGCCAGCTGAAATTCAGGCCCTGCTGTGCTAGGCACATTACCAACACAAACTAGCAGAGTCTACCTTAAGTCACAAAATAAACATGCAAAAATCTAGAACAAGAAACAAAGAAACAAGTCACCTCAGCTGTGTGAAGAAGTTATACATCAAACAAGTGGGAGAGCTGGGAATAGACCCCATCTCCTGAACTGTACCCAGACATTCAAAAAATCAGATTTTCAAATGGACTGATATTCAAACATCTTTGTGCAATGCGAATTATTTAGGCCCCCTTCCATCTGGTAAGGTGGGCCAGGAAACCGAGAAAGAGGTGTAGCAGACTGCACCCTTCAGTAAGGCAGCGCCAAGAAGCTGCTGAGTCCCAGGCCCATGCTCATTCCACTACACTGTGGTATTTCCAAGTGATGTTTTTCTCTTTCCAGGGTGATGAAGTCACCAGCAAACAATCCAGTGCCCACGTAGAAGGGAACAGAATACTTCATTCAAGGCTTTAAGAATCTATTTAATCATCCCCCTTTTTGGCCTCAAGTAGGTTTTACCATCCTTCTGGTAAGAAATGTCTATTTTCACAACAAAGCTCAGTACAGAAACTGCCTCCTTTCCTGCAGGCGGGAGCACATGCAGACACACTAAACCACAAACCTGGCAATGCCAACTGAGCCCCATTGCAAATATCTCAGTTCTTTCATAAGGCACCATGTTATTATTGTGTATGTCATTGTTATACCCAGGTTTGATCGCTTTTTTTCAATACAGCAGCTGCCCTTTCCACACCGAAGGCTTTGGAGTCAGTAATATAGTTGCTGAGCACCTGCACAATTAAAGCTTCATTACAACAGACATTTAAAATTGCTGTCTCTGTTGATTACATGTTGTTAGACCAGAAAAATCAGTTGAATAAAGCCTCTGAGTTCGTCAGGAAGAAGCAAACAAAATTCCCTGGTTTGTTCCCATCTTGCTTTTTGTAGTGAACATAGAGAACATGTAATTCAGTAAGCTGAAGCATCTGTCCTTATTAGTGAACTGGAAATACAGCACAGCCAGATATATTTCAGAGAAGAGGGAAACACTCTCTTAAAACAAATTGTCAATGCTCTTAACTCAGAAGAATGTTTCTGTATACCTATTGTCACACGCATCATCTGTTGCACAACACAGTTAAGCAAACACCTGTCTAGGATGTACAAACACGTATGCATGGAGTTATAATACAGACCGATGGGTTTCATTGTTTAACTGCACCAAAAGCATAAAAGCAAGAACTTGGATGGAAAAAATGTGGAACCTTCCTGGTGGGCGATGCGGTGGTTCTGGAAAGGGAACACGTGGACGTTGGGTATCTGGCAGATAACAACGTGACTTACAGGGCTCGTGTTTGCAGAAGGGGGGAACGGGCTTGCTTCCAGACTCAGGTGTGGACTTCTCTGTCTAATGAACAACGAAATGCCTTGCTGTAATGGCAGTAGGTGGCATGGTGGAAGAGTCTCAAATGCTTCAGAAGATTCCATCCAGCCCAAGAAGAGATTGGAACCATTAGTTTCAAAGCACTCAGCACCACAGTTACAGATAAATAACATGCAGAAACAGGATTTGACCAAAGCACAAATAAAATAGAAGAGTTCAGAGAAATAAATAATTTCCGTCCCAAATACAGCACTAGCATCAAGATTTGAGCCTATAGATATTTTAAACACATTTTTAAAGTAATTTTATATTAGTATTGAAGTGTGACTTGAAAGACGCTCTCACGTGCAAGTACAGACAAATGTTCACAGTTAGGCCCAACAAAAACTGCAAAGATTTACTGTTGAAATCCAAAAACAACAAACTTCCCCAAATTCAACTTCCTGATACCCATTAAAATTTGCATCAACTGAAAATAAAGGCCTGTTGGGGAAGGGCTGAAAGACCGGCTGGCCTGTTTTTCAGGTAGACAAACAGCAGCATGAATAACAATGTACATTAGCTGAAAGCACTGAAACAAAAAACCTGCAAAACATCGGTGAGTGACGCTGCCGAGTGTAAACCTAATCACGCCCATCCCTGGACAACTCAGGAGCACGCACACAGGTGTTTCTTAAACAGATGCTGCCCACAGCAATTGGAAACTATCACTAAGCAACATCCATCATAACGAGTTCAAAGTCACAGCTCGCTTCCCCACCCACACAGTTGACGAAGGACAAACACCTTGTGTTTCTTTTCTGGATACAGAAGACATGGAGGTATTTTAAATCACGCTTACAAGATTAATTACAAAAGCTGAACTTTCCCGATACCTACGTCCAGAGCAGGGCTGCTTTGTGCAGCACCAGCAGATAAGGAATCTTCACCCTGGAGAAAGCAGCTAAGCAGCATTTGTGAAGTCGTTTTCCACCTCTCTATCTGGGGCAGAGAAGAAGGTACAGGCAGAGTGGTTTGCCCTCCAGGGATGCTCAGCCACCGCGTTGTCTGCAGGCTGACACAGCCATCAGAGCAGCCTTAAAGCTGCTCAAGATTACAGTGGGAAACAAACAAGTCCAGCATGTGTTACCTTTGTCTGGAGATTCCTCATGTCGAGCATAGTTCGCGTCACCACTAGGTTTGTACAGCTTGCACCAAACAGTTTATTACATGTGCCTTCTCAATTACTCCGTTCATCTGAAACGCATTCCTGTGCCAGTAAAGCAGGACAGAAGTACCGAACAACCATCAGCTCGGGTCTTCAGCAGACTGAATCACAGGCAGCCTACCTGCTGCGTACAGCAAAGGCAACCCAGCAGTTTTTATGCAGTCTTGAGAAGAGGAAAAATGTCCCAATTTAAGGTAGAATTAACAATAACCTTGCACAATTCAAGAACAGATTGATGTGGAAGGCAATTGGCAATGTCCTCCTTTTCCACATGCATGCAAAAGGCTCCCATGTACCTCAGGAAAATCTTTGCCCAACAATCCCCATGTCACAAGCAAACCTCAGACCTGTATTTGTACAACACTATCCCTTCCAAAGCAAACAGACACCATCAAACTGCAGCAGGCATTTCATATTGAGATGCATCAATAAAATGTGATTTATAGCATCGTCACAGGAACGTTTTGTACTTATCAAGCTCAAGATAAGATAGGAGGCATTGAGAAAGGCTCATTAAAGCACAGTCTGGCAGTCAGCACATTAACGAACTTGCTTTTCAAAGCTTACTAGCAAAGAGGCAACCAGTATAAATGAACAGCTTGCAGGAGTAGGTGTGCGTTGAGAGGGGAGGATTAACCTGCTGGTGATGATTATATGAAAAGTTTGGTTACAACACAACTTCTGTGTTCAAAAAGTCCACTACTTTTATGATCCTGAACTACTCAAAAGCTCCCATGAGAATGAAGAGATCACCATGCCCCTCCCATCCATATCTATTTCTAGTTCAAAGTTTAATCAGAATATTTCAGAGACTAAGTTTTATTTTTTCTCGTACAGGAGTGCCCTGAAGTAGTTCTTTTATTTTTCAGGGGCACACGAACACAGCACAGAAACAGCACCAAAGCTAACTGCCCATGTTTAGTCTCCTGCAGCCTTCGGATGAGGCAGCAGTCGGGCCAAATCACCAGCTGAAAGCCAACTGGTGGATGGAGACCTGGTTTGTACTGGGAGTTACTGCTGTTGGGACACCCGGAGGGGACCGAGCAATGCCGAGAGGCAGGCGTGACACCGCTAAGGAAGGGACTCTTCTGGCTGCAGTCCAGGTGGGGTCCTTTGTTTCTTATTCCAACAATAGTTAATGCTGCAAGACAAAAATTAACCTCTTTGGGGAAAACCCAGCCTTGCAGAAGGAGAAAAGCTTCATTTCTCTTGCTAAGATAATTTTGGGTTTGGTCTGGTTTTTTTGTAAGTTGCTATCAGTTTGTGTTTCCCATCAACCATCAAGTTTCCTGACACTCAGAAACTTGACCAAGCCAGCAACACTGACTAAAACACCTCCTGGAACACGAGTTCCCCCCCACCCCGTTCTCCTGGCCTGCTGCTTTGCTGGGCAGGAGGAGGGCCCGACGCCTTGCCTTCCAACCCCCCCAAGTGGCCACCTGCTCTGGGCCTCTGGGTTCTCACCGCCCGAACGCTGGAGGAGGCAGAGATTGCGCTGTGACAGCAAAAGGAAAACTAAAATAAGGAGGAAAAAAAAAAACGAGGAGGGGGGAGACACTGACTTTTTGCAGTAGAAAGCCTAATCATTTAAGGTGAAACTGGTGAAAGCGATAGGCCATGACAGGGAAGGTCTTGATCAGAGAAACCCCAGATTTGTACCAATATAGAACAAAGCAAAGAACGGTCAACTGTCTGGAAAGATACATCCAACACAGTTCTGTCTACCTCTGCAAACTGGTCGCCTCCCTTCATAGCCAGGTCCATTTTAATTGACAGACTGACATATCTTTTTTTCCTCTTCAGTTGCATGCTACGTTTTCTAGCAGAAATGCTCATCAAGACTGACAATTTTGTGTGCATTACAGCTTAGATCACTACGTCTCACCAAAGACGCATCTGAAATCCACAAAGCCTGCCAAAGACACTTTGTTGTGTTGCAAACTGTGAAAAGCTTGTGGCTTTACAAACAAGGTGCAACTGCATTGCAAAACGACACCACATTTACCCTACTTCTACCCAGAGCTACATAAAGAATCGTTGTAAGCATTCGGTGACATTAAATACAGCTACAGCAGTCAGTGGCTCTAGGTCAGCTTACCCCAGCAGCAATGTGATATTCCACACACACTAAAAAAATTAGCAATTAACTGCTAAAAAGTTCTCCAAGATTGATGGGGGAAGGAGGAGCGAGGAAGAGAAATAACAGCTCCCATGCATTTCCTGGGAGACCCAATTAAAACAAAACAAACCCATGCTCTGAATCCTACAAAGTCAGTTGCTTTACAACTGAGGTGCTGCATTTCTCACAGATTGAACAGGTATTGTTGCATACATCTATTAAACACCCGGAGTTATTGACAACTATGCATGCAAATACCAGTCCAGCGTGAAAAATACCTGAAGAGGGAACCTATGGCTTAAAAACACATAGGTAATGTTGTTTAAGTGAAAAGCACTTCTGTGGCCCAAACCATCTACAATGGTGCAATTCTTGGGCTGGAACAAGAGTGCTAGTGCTCCATAAATGAGAAAAGGGAATAGCTGCCTGAAGGCCCATTTTCCACTCCCTGCTCTGCCATGAACTTTGCAGGACCTTTTGCTTTCTGGTGGTTCTGGGAGGAGATGGTACAGGGACAGCCCCTGGCACCTTAGCACTATTAATACTTGTGACACCTGATAGGGAGGTTTGCAAGCCTCGGGTGTGCAGCGCAGCAAGACACCACCTAGCCCAGCTCTCTCTCTGGGTCTGTTCCTCAGCTAATCACCTGCAGGCAGCAGTTTTAGCGGAAAATGGAAGAGTCTTCAGAGGGTCTTATCAAAAATGTCTGCTGACAGAGGGGGTGCAGATCTGTTATCTGGAAATGTTGCAGCTTTAAGAAAACCTGATTTCAAAGACTTGTAGTACCAGACACCTCCTGGAGTAATTATGCATCTTCTTTAGAAGTCATTATCTGTATTTTGAACTCCTTTGTGGCTCTTTCCACTGTTCTGTACAGAGGGAATAGATATTCTGGTCTATTGGACTGCTTTATCAGTTGCTGTGGATCCAATATGTAAGCTTAATTCGTAATGTAAACAATTAATTTTACAATATAGCAATATAGGGCTCTAAGGTCCATTCAGCGGATGTATAAATACCTCAGCATCTCATACTAGATGTGATATATGTTTGGATGGCCATATCTGGAAAGTGGTCTTGAAGTTATAGAGCAATCCAATTAGCCAAACTTCCACAGTGTAGGAGTTCTGGATTTTCAAAAGCCAAGTCTGACACCACAAAGAAGTTGAGAATATTGTGTTGTTAACTTCTAAAACACGTTAGAAACAAGCCTTAGCCAATAGCCCCTTGGGACAGGGGAAAAAAATATCCTCCTGCCTGCAACCACAGACAAACATCCTTTTTTAACCAAAGTCCTTAGGGAAAAGAAAGCAACTCCAGACAAAATATCTTTTAAGAGGCTTTTAAGTCCATTTTATGTATGCTTGCAATTGGGAGGAATACTTATGAACGTGAAGTGATTAGCAAACATCCATATCCGTTAACTATAAAGGCAAAAGGCAGACCAAAACAACTGTCAAAGCTTTGTTGCTTTATATTATGCTACTGGAGCTAGACAATCATTTGCCAAAACTCAATCTGAGATCTTTAAATTAGCATATGGTAGGGAAACAAGAGTGAAAAGCAAAATGTTTATGCCCAGCTTTATATGCAGAGGAGGCTTTGTCTGATCAGAGCAGAGAGGTTGCAAAATGTAAACAGAGTAATTAAGGCACTCATTCTAATTGCAGGCAGTTAATTGTACTGTATACTGCCTAATTGAACCACACTCTGAACTACAAGCCCTACATTATTACAGCCTCCTGACAGATCACCGAGTTTACTTGGGGAGAGGTGTTAATCCCCTCACCTGTTCATTAGCCTGACTCTTCTTCTTCCATATCAGCTTCTCCATTATCATTCAACTCTAAGTAATTCTCATACTGAGGAAGATAGTGGTTAAAGAGTTAAAGAGTGGTGTCTATGGGGTTATGGAAACAGATACGAAATGGGATTTGCGGAAGCATGTTTTATAGTGTTGAAATGAATGGTGCTGTATTTTCTTTCTTCTGAGCAGTTTTATACATTACATAGCACTAAAATGAAAAATACTTTATGAGAAAGTCCCCCAGCTAGTTAAGGTTATAAGCCCATTTCTTCCAATACAGGTTTTGATACTTCCTGAAAGTGGAAACAGAATTCAAAGGAGTAACATTACTTTATAATGATAAGTTAACAAAGGCTTCCCTGTCCAGTAAGTGCTGGCATTCTATCATAACTATAGCATGCCAGTCTCAGCATCACAACAGAAAGAGTAGCATACCTATAAAGCGTATTTTGGTACAACAATTGAAAAAAACACTTTTGAAACGTTCACTATCCTCTTCCCCCAGTCTCAAGAGAGATGGGGTCTGCTGCCCAAGAGATCGTCTTCCCAAAGACAAGGGGAGGGGGTAGAAAATAAAATATTTACATTGATTGTGAAAAGACACTTGTATTCACTATCTGTAAGTGAAGATATGGAAATGCCAGTCTAACTCCAGTGTGGCAACCTGCAGCTGCAGCCTTGCTGCTGCAACCTCCCGAGGTCACCAAGTCGGGCACAGTCTGCTCATGGCTGGAGCAGCCTCCGAGGTGCTGTCACACTTCACCCAGCTGTGGCAAGGAAAAAGCATCACCGCAATACATTCTGCTTGGGCACAGACTCAACCAGATGCCTTCTGCAAGCTTCTACCTTTAGGCTGCTACCTGCAGTGTTTTCCGTGTTATTAAATCCTCCGAGTACCAAGTAACCACACTTTGCTAAACCATTCCCAAGACTCAACCCTGACAACTGTGGACCAGGTCTGTAGGTCAAAGACTTTCTTACCCGTTCTGTGTTTTGGCTTTCAAATTGCAGCTGCACTCTCTAACAAAGACGAATTAGTTGCCAAATTCAGGACAAGACCAGCTCCACAACAGACCCGTTGCTCTTGGTTTCAAGGCAGACCAACAAGTACCTGCTTCCTGCCCTGAATAAATTCACATGCAGTAGATTGGTGTCCTTATTCTTCCATCTTCACTTAATCACTTAGATTACTGACTGTGAGAGTCCACATATATTAACTATTTCATATTCTGCAAAATGTCCACCAATAAGTTAGTAAGCAAAGAGGAAAACTTCAGCCTGGATTCACCATCAGGGCAAAGGTCCACAGATACAGTTGCAAGCGGCTTTCCCAGCAAAATTCTCCCACCCTTAATCTGCCCCATGGCACATGCACTAAATACACAAAGATATCATGGCAAAACCCACTGTCCAAGCTGCAGCAGAGACCCATCTGTGTTCATCAACGCTAAAAAGAAGTGAAGCAGCAGCAGGGACACTCAGACTCTTAAAGTCAGTTTTATCAGCCTAACATGCACTATTAAACAGTGATATTAAACATTTACTCCCTTATAAAAGTGTAATTACCACAACCCCTGTGTACAAAGAACCCATTTTAAAGACAGCAGCACCAAGGAAGAGCTACAATATGTAGATTGCTGGTTTATGTTTTTGCCTTCACGGTAGTCAACTCCTGAATAGCAAGTGCTTGGCTAAAGGCTCATGCAATTAATGCCTTCTACGTTCAGAGGACCAACAGTCCAGCAGTTTGTCTCTCACTACAGATGAAGCTTTTACAGGGGATTACATTCTCAAAAGAACAAGGTGAGAATAAAAGGTAAGGCAATAGCAGAGCGCTGCGGCTAGGACAGCGGAACACTACAACAGGCCTTTTGCTAAAGCCCACCACCAGCACATCAAAAGCATCACAGCCAAGTCTTCAAGGCCCAAATGTCACAAAGCCTTCCCTAGTCTGAAACCACCACCACAGAAGAAAAGGGCATTCCTTCCATTTCTATTACGTCTTTTGGTCCCCAAGAACATTCATGTTCTGGATTGCCTAGGCTGTTCCAATAACTGGGCAAAAGAAGTACAGTTACTGTTGATTAGCCACATCTCAATTAACGAGGTCCCATTTCCATCGCCCCATCTCACACACCTCCCTGCAGCGGTGCAGTGTCAGAAGGACGATACAGAATTCATGTTGCTGAGACCCAAATCTACCTGCCTTTTGTTTAGAAAAATCACTTTTTCCATAGAAAAGCACACTCAGAAAAGATTTTTTTTTCCTTCCAAATGCACTTATTTTTTTGCAGTTTAAGTTTGATGCATTTCACGTCACATGTATTGATCTGCTTACAACCCCATTCTCTGCTGAATAAAATTTCAGTTCTAGCAACTCTTCAGTAACTTTATTCACTGTGTTTAACTGACCTTCAGTCCTGGTGGGGTAGAAACTCAAATCACAGGAGAACACAGCCTCATAAACTACAAACCATATTCACCTCGGGTACGCTTACACTGTTATCAACCATACTTTCAGGGCTCTGCCAAAATTCAGAAGCTTTCAAAGCCAACAGTGTTACTGAGAATTAAAATTTGTTTTAAAAAAATCAACACGGGAGATAATGAAGCTTCCATCAGAGAGTAGTTCAGACATTTGTCTCCCTTTTGGAATTAGACAAAGCACTCTCCCTGCTGAATCTGAAGTGGGAATATGGATAATTCATGAAATTACACGCTCAGTTCATCTTAATCACTGTTCAGCTCCGAATCTCCTGAAAGGATATTTACCTGTAGAACCAGATTAGCTCTTGCTGTGTTATCTGAGGGCAGCATATCCTTTGAATTAGATTTTCAAATATTATCTCCCCACTTGTTCTCTTTGTTATATTTTCCAGTTGAGAATTTCTCATGAAGTAGAAGATTTTTGACAGGTTGCAAACTAAAATTAAATGCAACGTTAGGGCTTTTTCTTTCCTCGTTCAACATAAAGCCCTTCTCCCATCATCATGACAGATAATAAGATTCTACTTATCACTCTTGCTTAATCAGAAATAAATTTTCTTACTGAAATTGTATTGTAGAATGAGGAAATAATCTGTAATGAAAAATAAAGCAACCACCATTATTTTATATCTATGGTGTACATATTCAAAATTATTCACAACCAAGCCAATTAAAGTATCAAATACTTCCACGGAACTGATTCTTGATCTGCTATAAAAATGTAACCTGGAGACCACTAGTCAGAAATATTTAACGTCTCACCGTTTCACTGCTGTGAGGTGCTATGATGTGCAAAGAATCAGCTCTGGAGTGGCACCCAGCACATTCCAAAGCCAAAGGTGTGATTTTTAATTTATTTTCTTTTAAACAATTTCTGCACTGGCAAAAATCCATCAGCTTCCACTACTTTGGCCTTAAGGGAGCGAACAGGCAACGACATTTTGATGACAAATACCTCAGACCAGCGTGTGCACACTTCAGCACAGAGCAGAGAGCTGTGGGCTGGTTCAGCGTTCATTCTGCAGACGTGCAAGACAAAGTGCAGTATCTGAATTTATGCCATGTACCACGAGGTGTCACTCATAGACCATTTACTCTCCCAGGAAGCTGCTGCAGAAGGAGTCATCGGAGCATGGTAAGGTTTTGACAAGGAGCAGTTTTCTAAGGAAGGGTGTTTTGGAACACGATGCATAGGATCTCTGCTTTACTCGATGGGGATGATAGATACTCCAATGCTTTCTGAACTAACTCTGGCACAAAAACTTTTCCTGCCATCAGAAATACGCTAAACTCTGTCAAATCCCCACCAAAACAGACTCAAAACAATACTGGAAGTTTTCAATGTGTCTGACCAGTGTTACTATTTGTTGAGAAGAAAAACCACCTCACAGAAACATGGAAATCTGAGCTTTCAGAAAAAGCTTCTACAAAAGTTTTTCACACCCAACAACTGTTACGATGCAAATAAACACAAATAAGCATACAAGGAAAGTGCTATGCTGCACTGTTTCCTTTCAAGCAGCCTCTGCTAAGAAAATTTGGTTTGCTCTTCCAAAGCATGCTAGCAGGATATATTAAGACTGCACAGTTTGCATTAACGGATGAAAACTGGTGCAGCTGCCTAGCTGTTCTCTGAGAGCAGAAACCGACAGCATATCTATGCCAATGACAAGACAGTTCTACATCCTCAGAAGTTCACCGAGGAGATATTTTAAATCAAGATAGTCTGGGCAATCGCACAGGCAGGAAGCTCAGGGAAATGGAGAAAATATCTTTACAACTTCAGCACGAACAGGCTTCAAGGCCCCCTGCCTGTTTTTGTCCAGAGCCTCTATCAGCTGGGAGCAGGGGCAGCATTCCTTTATTGCTTTTGTTGTTTCTGTACAATTGCTTCCTATATCAAATCCTTCTCACTGCCCTAGTGCTGTTACAGCACTCTTTGGAAACACTGGACACCAACTCCATCAGGTAGTAGAGTGCATTAAACCGATTAGAGACTGCCTTCTCCTTCCCCTGAAGACAAAGAATCCTCATGGAAGTGGCACTCTCTCTGTTCAGCTGCCTGGGGTTTCTGAGCAAGCACTGCCCAGGGGATGTTTAGAGCACGAAGCCTTTGACAAGCCTCTGCTTGAGCACGTAGCACAATGCCAGCTTTGTCCGACCGAACAGGCCTGCCTTTCTTCCTGCATATAAATACGACCGCAGGACTCTGCGCCTCCCAGGAAAAGCGGAGGCCTCGAACGAAGGGCTGGAGCAGAGAACCAGAAAAAGACCCTGTTATGTGCTGGCAGAACAATGGGGAAGGGGTGGAGCAACAGCCATGTGAACATCAGATAAAGAGCAACCTCTCCTCCAACAGCCATGTGAACATCAGATAAAGAGCAACCTCTCCTCCTCACTAGGCCCCACCTCCTGCTGCACAGATGCAAGATGCACAGGCTTTGGGAGGAAACTCCGTCCAGCTAGTGGAAGTGACGCTCGTGAGCCCTGCTAACTCCTGCTGAACTCTAAAGGACAGCAGGACTCGGCCCCGAGGTTCGAGTGTTCAGCGGAGTGCTTTAGCACATAATCCATCTTCTGCTGAACAGCCACTGGAAATCAAACAGGCTGGGGTCCAAGCCAGAGGGGCTGCATGGACAAAAAGTCTCCTGATCTGTAAAAATGGGAATTAGCTCTCTTCCACGGCCTGAGGAAGGGCACCAGGAGCCTAAAGAAAAGACGTGCTGCATGAACTCCTCAATACCTGACACCCTACTTGCATGGGCCATCACCTGCCTTCCAGGGAAGGCAGGTTTGTACTACAATACAGATTAGAGACAGAATTGGCTACCAGTATCAGCCCACAGCTTTTACTTTAAAACAAGAGACACCAAAGATCTATATGCAAAGAAAAATACTAAGTGGCACAAACTACAATCACTAGAATCCGTTTCTTACACATGCCACAGCTTCCACGCATTCAGCATCACAGCCCTCTTACAGTTTTCATGTAACGTGAACACAACGAAAGACCCTTTCCTTTAGTTACAGTGAACACCATCAGCACTGGGAGCTTATCAGAACCCTTGCTCCTTAGGTGGGCATGACCAAACGAACACACATACTCCCTGTGTCTGCCACCTGCCCTTTTAGGCCAATAGTTCTTAGAGCCCAAGAACTGCAGATCTGGCTGGAACGCGATTTCACTGCAACAGGACCAGTCCTGTTTCCATACTGGTCAGAACCAGCTTTTTGTTTACTTGTCTAAGCCACAGGCTATAAAGAAAGCGCTTATCGCTTTAAGCCATCATTGTTAAAGAAAACTCATTCAAGAACTGACGCAGTTACACAGTGTTTAAAATGTAAACAAGAACAAGTATCTCCAGTCATCTCTTCCCTGGGACTTAGCTGTAAAACTTGTTTTCAGACTGATTCAGCTCTTTCAACAAGAAGAGTATTCTTAGAAACAAGTCATGAGTGAAAGCACTTGTGAGCAGGACTAGCATTTGGTTTGAGCGATATCTAGTTAGATATTATGGCAGCAGGGAAGAGCCCTGCCTCCAGAAGGGGCAGAAACTGCCCTTCCAGCAAGCATTCAGTTAAGCTCTTTCAATGTGCTCCTGCATGAGGACTCTTCAAACTAAGTTTTGTTCTGGAGAGGCAAAATTCTCATTCACCCGTCTTGTCTTTCAAAAGTGCATTTTTAGCAAAGCATACATATCTCACAGAAAGTATATAAGGCATAAAGGGGATCTTTCTTACAGCTGGCATGAATCATGATTTTCATAAATCATACTTAGAACAGTTTGACAATTGCTCCAAGTCAGCTTTGAAGGAAATGGAAGCCTCCAACATTAAGATTTCAAATAAAATCTAACTTTTGAGACACACAGATCAACTGACAGCCACCGACATATACCTGATACTTCACTGGATAGAAAGCTATATAAAAAAATTAAGCAGGGGACTTGTTCCCCACTGCTTAACTGCAACAATCAGTAAAAAAAGTCAGTGATTTACTCGTGAAATTCCTTAGGGGAGAGTGAGAGCTTTCCAAAGGTCATGGTCCTGGACTTCGTGTCACCCAGCAATAAAGAGCTGTGTGGCGTGCCGTAAAGTGGCACACCAGTAATATATACCTTGCCTTCAAACAATATTTACTGGGATGCTGGTAAAAGCAATAATAATCAGACTCAGACAGGCCTCACAGATAGTGCCTGAGGCAGTGGAAACCGCCTTGTACAAGTAAGGAGTCGGGTGGCAATGCACAACAGATCAGAGTTCCTTGTTAGTAGCAAAGCTGAAAAGCCAGCAACAGTCTTGGTTGTGTGAGACTGAGTACTCGGGGTGTGCGTGCACCAGCAGGTCATAAACCCAGTATGCAGTGACAGACTGGAAGTCCTGTGTAATACAGAAAGCTGGTAAGCAGCACAGTTTGCCCATGTGCAATTCAGTAAACCAAAGATAACTGTCAGGGTTCTGGTGTAGAAGAACAGGGCTTAAGACTCCCACACATAAAAAGTCCACCTAAGATTACAGATTTTCAGAAAGACCCTGCTATCAGTATTCTTAGGGCTTCACAGCCATAGATTCATCACTGAAATGATATTTCCTCACATGCATTTATTTCTGGAAGATGCATGCAAGCCTCCCAGGTTGTAGCAGGACAACAAACAGAATCCAATTTCATCATTATCCATGGTGAGACTGGGTATTCCAGATTCGTTATGGGCACTTACGGTACCAGTCTCGCAGAGCTTCTCAGACTCTTTAGTTTTCCTTGCGAAATACTTGGAAGAATAGCAGAGGTACCAGGTATTATTAGAGAAACCAGGTTATCAATCAGATATCAATAGCTAAAATCTTTGTCCGGAAAGACAGATATAAAGGACAAGTCCTCTTTTCTCCTTGAGCTTGTCTGGCCTCAGTAAAATCAGTACACTCACAAGGGCATTTCTGCTGTTAAAGGACAAATCTTAGTTCAGTTACATAAATCCAATGGACAGCTAGAGAAATCCTTTCTATGCACTCTGTATTTTAAATACACCTGTCCTAAGACTGAGTCTGCACCCAATCCCCTACCCCTGTGTCTGAAGTTGGGTCCCATCTGATGAATCTGGAGATGCTGTTCAGCAGCCTGGCTGTGTTATAGGAAGCCTTAAAAACTAATTAGCGCTTGTTTGCTGTGATATAAGACAGAAGACTCGAAGTGTTGCTGATATAGTTGTACTTAATTTATAGTGATGCATATTTTGAACACCAAGAGCAACAAACAGCTTTGTTCTAACTGTGAACAACAAGCCAGAGGAACGCAGGCAGTGCTTCAAATGCAACCAAGTAAACTACAAAGAGCAATACTCTAAAGAAGCTTCAACAATCCTTCTGATTTTGGAAGTCCACAGAGAGTTAAATGCACAAAACTAGCATGTCAAATCCCTTCTGCTAAGTCACCCAGTCTCCTCATCATAGACCTTCTCATGCGAGATCTACTGAGAACTTGGGCTGGAGCATCTCCTCATCACGGGGTACAGCTTTTAGTGTTTCAAACAGAAAGTCAAGGCAATCACACTGAGTATATGGGAGAGTAAACAACCTGCTTGGTATCTCAAAATAGATACACGTTAAGTCCTGGTTCAAATCTGCAGTCCATGGGTCTGGTGTATGATATGCATGCTACCTGTCATTCTCCAGATCTCCTGCCCATTTTTCAGATCAGCACCAGAGTCCATTCTCCAAACAGAGATCTCTGTCACAGAGTACAGCAGTCCTCCACAGAATAACAAGCAACTACAGCTCCTCAAGAAAAAGCCACCTCCCTCAAGTGTTTCCTCTGTGACCTGGCTCCCTGTGGAGCAATATTTTAACTATTGTTTTTCTCTCTCACTCCCCTGACTTCTGTTGTTTGCCAAGCACTGGATTTAGCAAGCTTCAGGGTAAGTTGCTCTTGATAACGGATCTTCCTGTTGACACTTTTTCTTCACCAGTACTTCAGCATTCCTTTGCAGTTAAAATGGGACTCAGATATGTCAAGGAGGGGAGGGACACTGGCTCACAGACCAAGCTATTGTGGGATGACACTCATAGGCATATACATCTGAAGCTTCTCCCATTTACTCCTCACTCCCCGAGTTTTCAAGTGGTGCTTAAATTCCCTATTTGCATTGCATTTTCTAACACCAGAGAGCTAGAAAGGCTAGATACCACGTCACACACTTCTGTGGAGCCTGAGCACTTCTCAGCCCTTAATGTGCTCTCCAGTACGTCTGAAAATAATGCTGCCTTTTTGTTCTCAAGTAACTCGTTCAAGGTCAATGAGGAAAGCCTAAAGGAAAGCCTCTTGCATTGCAGTCACAGTACTATCCCTCTGCTCACCCTGAATCTGTACAGAAAAGCAATATGCTCTTGTTCATTCTGGATATTGTTCTGAGCATAACACAGTAACTCTAACACTGAAGCACAATGGAAGGGATAAGAGCAAGGGGGTGAAGCTTGCAGGATACATTTCCCAACCCTGACGCGAAGGCACAAATTGCAACATAAACAACAGTTTCAGGACAACAATCATATCAACAGGCATGTAAACACTCTTCAAATTCATCAGCTCATGAAAGCTGCTGCAAACTTGCTTCAATGCTATCTATTCTGAGTACAGAAAGCCTGATGCAGTTCTCCATTTCCATGTTTCTTACCCAACCTAAATCCCTGGCCCATGCTCCAATGGGCTGTGAAAATGATAAAACTTCACTGATGCACACAAACAAGAAGAAAAAGCATTACTGAGAACAGATTCAGCTGATGTCTCACAAGCGATAACAATTAAAATGTCCCCCGCATTATGAAAGCAGAACTGCAATAGTACAGTTAGTAGACCAGAACATCAACTTCCACTTGGAATTTCTTGGTTTCTCTGGGTAGGTTTTTTGGGTTTGGTTTTCTTAACCAGTGCTTCTTTTAGATTGCATTGAATTTTTTTTTTTATTAATTATTTTTAAATGAAAAGGAAGAAAAACGCTAATGCTCCAAAGGTTTTCAGTAATGAAATACTCTATGTGGTTCAGAGCACACCCTAATCTATCACGCAATTACCTTGGTTAGGATCTTTGCCACCCTCCTTGGAAATTGATGAAAAAGTAATTAACAACGGATGCTTACTTACAGCTGTTAAAAGCTGCCAGGATGACTGACAGCCTGTGAAGAACGCAAGTGCTTCTGTGTACAGAGCAGCGACAATATGAACAGAGCCTACTGTTTTGCCAGCACAAAAATTTGTGCCTCACAGGCAATAAAATCCATCCCAGTTGGTAGCCTACCTGGTTTTTGACCACGGCTGAGAAACTAAGACAGCAGCCAGCAAGTTATTTGCAGTTCTCATTTCCACTGCGTGTGAATCTGGATCCTGTCTGAGATTCCCAGGCTCGACACCTGCAGAGTTATCAAACGTCAACGCTGCCCTGGCCCAGCCCAGGTTTGGGCTGGCAATCCAAGGCATCCAGCACTGTTGGTGATTTGCAGGAATGAAGAGACAGTCACCGCTCCTTTCTACACCATGTTCACAACTTGTTGCAGGGCAGGCAGAATCACTAACAGCACCTTCATCACAAACTCCAGAAAAGGAGAAAGGCAAGGTAAGGATTTTTAACACTGTCAACTAAATGCCCAAGTCAAAAAAACATATAACAGAGCCTTCCAGCCACATTAGGACAGCACTACCTGCCTACGGGCTAAATCCAGGGCATCCAAATCAGGTGTCAGGGAATTTTTTTTTTTTTTTTTAATTTTTTTGTAACTAGCATTACATTAACTACCTTTAGCTAACCACCTCCCCTCGCCTAATTTGAAGAGCTACAATATTGTTATCTAAAGGATTGACCAATACAACTCCTGGCACTAGGGAGTTCAGCTGTTTTCTGGCATACCAAAATAAGATTAGGCAGTGAAAAAGGAAAATAAGCTCTCCTGCAGTCATATATTTGCAATAGGATGTACTTCTCCATGAAGTCTTCTCATTCTTTTCACCACTTCTTCACTTCCCTTCTTCAAGATTGAGAATGTTAAACCTAAACAAAGAATTATACCATTACTTTCTGCGAGTCAGACTTTGATTTCTACCAGGAGCATAAAACTGTCATTGGCATTGGGCTGACTGAACTTGGCAGGGATTTTCTTAAGAAAACACCACCCTATTTTATTTTGATAAAACCTGCCTTCCTAATTATGTAAAACATAAAGGAAGTCTAACTGCAAAATAGCAACCCTCTCAGATTCAGGATTGCCAAGGTAAATAAATTTGAAAAGGGTTTACAGTCAGCAAGACTTTCCCAGGACTGGAAAATAGCCCCAAGCCATTTTGCCCAGGAGTAACGGTGTTTCATAAAGCCAGGCCCACACAAAGACACCACCCAGCTGGAGACCAATTCAAAACCAAATGAAAGTCCAAGTGAAGCAGTGCATTTGGAAGTAGAGTGATGTCACCCAGCAGTAATTTTCTTGATGCCACCCGTCAGTAACACGTTAGAGAAGAGCATTCACCAATTATGTTTTCCCTGCTCGCTCTCCATGCTCCCTCATGATACAAAACCCAAGTTCAGACACAAGAGATTGTATGGAAAGTGCAGCTAAATGCTAGAAAAATCAGGGTTTAAATTCTGCTGCTGTTTCTTTGGGGGGGGAGGATAGTGCAAGTACTCCAGCCTAAAACCATTCTTGTCTGGATGGATTTAGGACCTGCTTTACATCTCACTGAAACCAGCAGGCAGCCTTGCTTTACTTCAGTGGGACAAACCATTAAAACCACCCAGACAGACACAGAGCAAATCCATGGAGAAGCTAAAGCATGCCACAAACCAGAGCTGCCCACCATGCCTAGGGCTGCCCAGACTTCACAGCCACGCTCTGTAGCTGCTTGCAGCTCATGCTGGAGCCAAGGGAAAGGCTCCAGGCAAGCTCAGGCCAAGGGAATACAGGCAGGCTGGATCCACACGGCTAAACCAACCTCACACGTAAAGGGATGAGCTCAAAGGTCCTTTCACAGCCCCTGGCAAGGTACCGCAGTCTCTGCTCATGTTCTTTGCAGCCTCTCAAGGTATCTCCCACTGCTCCCCAGCCTCGCAGTTGACTCAGCCTCCCTTGGCAGGAATGAGGCCAGGCTGCAGAACAGCCCAGTGCCACGCTCAGACCCACAACCTGCCCCAGCACCGAGAGCAACATGGAGGCACAAGCCAAGCACTTTTACCTGACCTGCTCCATGCTCCGCAGAGGGATCTGTCCCCACCAAAAGCCACCAACGGCCCCAGCCTGGGTCAGACCTGCAGCCCCCACAGAACCAGCCTCCAGCTTCTCGCTGTGCAGCACACTCCAGAAAACAGGCTGCAGACACCAAAGTGAGCAGCAAGCGCCTTCGGACCAAGTCCCTCGTGTTCTCAAGACTGCGACATTCGTGCAGATTTTTGAAGACCGCTTCCAGAACACCAATTCCAGTAATTCTGAAGGCCTGCATTGCTCAGTCACAGGTTGCAGAGCTGGCACAGCCCTGAGCTGAGTGAGCAGTGCAGGGTTTGTAGTCAGGCAAGATTTAAACCTCAGATAAAAGCACCAGCCTTCACTCACAGTGCTGAACACCACCTGGAGCCTCCTAAAGCTCCACTGCATTACACGAAAAAGCCATACACGTCAAACAGGCAACACAACGTGGAACACTCAGACTGCCTGTGCTTCAGCGACCACGGGATGTTCAGCATCCCAGATCCTCCTCTGCTTGGCCTTCTATTGGGAGGAGTGGTTGTCCCACAGCTGGGATGCTCACCACTGAAATATGACTGGCTGCCACTTTTGGTTTTTCTAGATTTTTTTTTTTTTTTTTTTTTTTC
>Ga0065711_1000604_pt1 | contig 74087 bp, 29 predicted proteins | sample Hoacrofraction12_FD_59098 | JGI IMG/M metagenome (GOLD analysis project Ga0065711, IMG submission 59098) | Hoatzin crop microbial communities from Cojedes, Venezuela - Epithelial fraction 12 v2 (version 2) | ecosystem: Host-associated > Birds > Digestive system > Esophagus > Crop | place... | reverse complement strand
AACAGGACAAGCAGGTAATCAGAAACAGTCATTCTGACATTCTGATTGCTTTCTGTAGTGAAATGACTGATTGAGGGAATGAGGGGAGGGAAGTGGATGTGCCTTTAGTAAGGTCTTTGATCCTGGAGCTCTCGTCTGGAAGTCAAGAATGTATGGGCTGGATGACCAGACCATTGGGTGAGCTGAAAATTGGCTGGGCTGTGAGGCCCAAAGTGTAGTACTCAATGGCTCCATGCCCAGCTAGTGACCACTAACAAGCAAAATACTTCACGGTTGATAATGGAAGCAATGGTCTTCAGTATTTTCAGTGGTAACCTGCATAACAAAACAGAAAGCACTATCCAGAAAATTTGCAGGTGTCACTAAGTGGGGGAGGAGCTGCTGATACAGCAAAGGACACAGCTTCTATCCAGACTGACGTTGAGAAACGTGAGGATTGGGCCAGCATGAATTTCAACAAAAAGGTACGTATCTGCACCTAGGAGACTGGGAACAGGCTGGGTGAGTAGCAGTTTTGCTGCAGAGGATCTTGAGAATACAGTGGAGGGAAAACAGTTACAGGCTCATGTAGGTTGGGAAGGTCTCTGATGGTTATCTTGTTGAACCTTCTGCTGTTAGATTGGATTGCTCAGAGCCTTGTCCGGTTGTATTTTGAGTATCTCCAAGGATGGAGACTCCACAACCTCAACCTGATATAATGTTTATCTACTCTCATGTTGGGAATTTTTTCCTTATACTGAGTTGGAATTTTCTGTGTTCCAGCCTGTATTTGCTGCCTATTGTCGTTTCTGCACCTCTGAGAAGAGTATCTCTGACCTCTCTACACCCTCCCAGTACGTTGTTGTAGGTAGCGATAGTATCTCCCACAGCCTGCTTTCTCCATACTGATCAAATGGAACTACTGCTGTCTCTCCTGGAACATCCTGTGCTTCAGCCCTGTGACTACCTTGGTGACTCTCATACTGGAGTGAGCCCAGAGGCCAATACCTTTCCTGTACTGGAGTGAGCTGAAAACTGGATATAAGAACATGTGGTCTCACGCGAGCTGGAAAGAAGAAACTGTTGGCTAAATTATTTTTTAATACTGCCCAGAAGCTGGTTCTTTGCTGCATGTGCACACTACTGACTCATTTTCAGCTTCTTTTCCACAAGGACGCCAGGGGCTTTTCTGCAAAGCTGCTCGAATATAGTCAACAGTGTGCTGCCTTTATGAAAGACGAAACGTGCATAATGAGCTACAGTATAGATTAAGAAGGTGTGGCCAGCAGATTGGAGGAATTTATTATAACCCTGTCCATAGCTCAGGTGAGACCACATCTGGAATGCTGCATCCTGTTTTAAGTCCCCTTTTCAAGTGGATGTTGAAAAATGGGGAGAGTCCAACGGAGGCCTTCTTCAGTGGTCAAGGATTTTGAACATATGGCCGTTGCAGAGGAGTTGGAAAGCTGGGCTCATTCAGCATGGCGAAGAGGGAGCTAATGGATAGTCTGGCACAGCCCACAAATACTTAAATGGCAGTTGCAAAGTTTATGGAATTTAACTCTTTGCAGTAGTGGCAGATCATATAGTATGAGATAACAGCACAAAGTTCAGTTTGAGAGGTTGGACGTTAGCCAAAATCTCTTTCACTGCAAGGGTAGAGAAGTACAGAATAGGTCATCCAGAGAGCTGATGGAGTCTCCCATCTTGGAGGTTTTCAAGACTTGGTTAGACAAAGCTGTGGCAGACCTGATCTAGTACTGGCAGTTGTTCCTCTCAGAGTGGGATTTTTGAGACCTCCAGAGACTCATTTCAGAAACATTCCTGTGATTCTGTGATCCAATGCTGTGAGCCAGGAAGCCCTCAGATGAATAAACTGTGCTGCTCACCAGAAATCATTGTTCCTTTTCAACACTCAAGGAAGCACAGCTATACTGAACAACCCTTTCCTCTGATAACCATCAAGAAGAATGGAATCCTTGTTTTTTTAATTTGGACTTGGCTGCAGTGATTCAAATGTTGATTTTGACCTTCCTGGTTTTTTTTTTCTGTAGCTTTCTTTAAAGAGAAATGGAAATGCTTACCTTAGAGTAGCTAAAAATTACTCAGGATTAGTAACTATTCTTATCAAAGAAGGCTGAAAAGCCTGTTGTTACTATTTCTCCATTGTTTTGTCACCACATTTCACAGAGGTTAGTGTTCTAATATGAAAGATGGCCAGGAGAGTATATTTTCTAAGAAATGCTGGTGAATATCGAGAAGTTGATAGTAAGGACTATTGGTGTAGTGGTGATTAGTTTGATGACTGAGATTCCTGGTCATTTTGACCTCTGTCCTGGCGGATGCTGAAGAAGTGGCATTAAACCCAATTTCCCAGTGAGCCTGACTGGCAATTTGGTCAAGTGCAAAAAATGGCTGTCAAAGAATCCAGAACTTTCAAGCAATGTAATAAAATCTATTAATTTATTCCTCATACTTTTTGTTGCTAGTACAGATAGAAGTATCATTAGAGAAACGAGCCTATATTTTATTTTATATTGGCTTAGTTATGTTGTTAGTATACTTATGTTAATCTATATTCAGTGGATTCATGTTTGTTCACCACATATGCTCCTTGCTCAAGGCCATACTCCTTTATGTGTCACACTTACACATGAATACGTTCTCCTGGCATTATGAGATCATTTGCAAGAAAGGTACACATAGGAAAAAAAATGTCTCTTTTTTTACCCTGGTTCTGGTGCTCAGTACAAGTAGAGAAGAAGACTTCATGCCTGGTATTCCTTCTTTTGAATGAGCAGGAGGCATGACATAGGCTGCTTTGTTTAGATGTGTTGGCCGATAAAGCACACTGGATGGTGGGGGGGAACCTGGAGTGGTCAACAACATTAAAATGCTTGTTCTTTGCAGTGAAAAGTGGACATTCAACTTATGAATTATGTTACTCTTGCAGAAGCAAAAAGAAGGCATGGCTGTCTGCTCAGAACTCTGACATAATAGCAGAATGTTAGTTGTTCTAATTATGCAAGTTTTATTAAATGCATATATTTCAATAAATTTTTTGCCAGTAAACGGACAACTGTTTCAAGCTCATCAAATGGTTGGGATTTTTTTAAGCGTTATGGTCTATGTTGTTTACTGGAGTCAGACAAAGGGATTGAGAGTTTCCAGAACTTTTAGTCCTCTTGTTCCAAACAGCAGGTTAATTCCTAAATCAGTTCTAAACTAAAAGTAATGTCACATCACAATAAAATCAAAATAAGAGTTCCTTTGTAAAGAGAAAGCTTAACTAAAAAGTTGGAGGACTATGCCATTTGGAATGCTGATATAAAGTTAATCAATGATATGTTTAGATTGGAGCAATTTAGAGAACGAGAAATTTCAAAATGTTTTGCATTAACCAAGGTTGTTGAAGAGGTGACCTGGCAAAGCATAAAGCCTATGTGTCAGTTAACAGTTCTCCGATAGCCAGAAAACCATTACTCCGTGATTCTTCTCAGGCCTAGAAATGGCTCCTACACTATAAATTATAATGATTACTTTCTCTTTTTTGTACTCAAATCTACAGGTCTTTACTTCAATATTTCCCAAATAGTAGGGCCAAGTGTTTGGGTATGTGTGACAGTGTATGAACCTCAGTTGTATGGATACATATGCACTGCATATTCTACTTGTGAATAATCCTAAATCAATGGGAATATTTTTGCGTGGGAAATTAAATATGCACACAAGTGGGAGATCAAGGCCTGAGCAGTGTGTTCATTTTCTTTCATCTGTTTCATGTTAGACCCCTGCCCTGGGAAAACTGTGAGTTATTTTTCAGGGAAATCTGCTTCACAAAATAGTCCTGTTTCAAGGATCAAGATGATGTAAAATACAGGCTCTTATAAGCCTCTTGCAAAAAAATGTTCTAGAGGTTAACCTAGAGATTAAGAAAGGAAGAAGCTACTTGGTGAGAGCTCAAACTAGGAACAGGGCCACCATGGTCCTTTTATAGCATAACTACCTGGGTAGATGTAACTGGCTGTCTGCAAGAACCATGGTATGCACAAGGCAATCCAGGGATGTATGATGGTCTGACTTTTGCAGAACTTCTAATAAAAACAAATGGTGCATAGCGTAGAATCTGACCTCTATCTCAAATAAGGAACAGTGACAAACAGACTGAGGCTCTGACTGCAATTTTTAGCCCAAGATCTGCACAGCCTCCTTATTAGTGGTGCCCAGAGGGTAGAACTCTTTCCCTTTATGGAATAAATAGTACTACTGCAGTTGTGAAAGTTCTTTTTTGTTTTATTTTGCAAGTTAGGAATGTACCAATGAGAAGTTGCTTTTTGGGTAGAGCGTTGTCACTAGAGACTTTTAGAAGTGTTTTCCATTAATTTGAAGAATGTTTTGAAGCAGGTAAGAACAAGGAAGCAACAGTATTTTTGCAACAGAACTTTATCTATATTTCTTATTCCTAAACCTCTGGATATACCATTTTCCTGCTATATTCAAAAGTCCCCTGTCCCCTAGCTTTCGTCTAACTCTCCCTGCTTTAGACTTTGATCTTCCACTATTGTGTATACAGCTTGACTACAAGCCTTTGGAAATAATTTGCACTGGTGTTTGTCTTTTGTCAAATACCCCACAAGCAACCAGCTCAATTTTTGATTCCAACATGGGAAAAGCGCATATAGAGTCATAGAAGAGTTTGGATTGGAAGGGACCTTTAAAGATCATCTAGTCCAACCCCCCTGCAATAAGCAGGGATATCTACCGCTAGATCAGGTTGCTCAAAGCCCAACCCAATCTGCCTTTGAATGTTTCCAGGCATGGGGCACCTACCACCTCTCTGGGCAGCCTGTTCCAGTGTGTCACCACCCTCCTTGTAAAAAAATTCTTCATTATATCCAGTCTAAATCTACCCTCCCTTAGTTTAAAACCATAACCCCTGTCCTATAGCAATAGGCGCTGCTAAATATTTGTCCGCATCCTTCTCAAAAGTCCCATTAAATACCAAACAGCCACAATAAGGTGTCCCCAGTGCCTTCTTTTCTCCAGGCTGAACAGCCTCAGCTCTCTCAGCCTTTCCTCATAGGAGAGGTGCTCCAGCCCTTTGATCATTTTTGTGGTCCTCCTCTGGATCCGCTCCAACAGCTCCATGTCCTTCTTGTGTTGGTGGCTCCAGAGCTGCACGCAGGACTCCAGGTCAGGTCTCACCAGAGCAGAGTAGAGGGGAAGAATCACCTCCCTTGACCTGCTAGCTACACTGCTTTTGATGCAGCCAAGGATATGGTTGGCCTTCTGGGCTGCGAGCACAGATTGCCAGGTCACGTCCATCTTTTCATCCGCCAGTACCCCCAAGTACTTCTTGGCAGAGCTGCTCTGTGTCGCTTCATCCCCCAGCCTGTATTGATACCGGGGGTAGCCCAGACCCGTGTGCATGACTTTGCACTCGGCCTTGTTGAACCTCAGGAGCGTCACACGGGCCCACTTCTTGAGCTTGTCCTCATCCAGTCTGGATGGCATTCCGTCCCTCAGGCATCTCAGCTGCACTGCTCACCTTGAGAAAGAGTGTGTCTTATGTCTATGAATTGCTGTCATCCCAGAGGAAACAGAGTAGTCGTCAAATGAACCCACTGGGACAGACTTTTATTCTTTTCTTGGATAACTGGTTAACCCGCTTGTCATGTTTGAGGTCCAATAAGAAAATCAGCAACAGTGAATGTGGTAAGAATGACAGCCTTTTCTTCTCTAGATTACAATGCTACTGAACTTACTAATGAAAAAATCCTGCCATTTTTGTGAACAAAGAGCTACTATGTATTTTTTGCTTGAGCCATTCTTTTCTCTTGCTGTGTTAGTTTGACCATCTACACCCACTGCTCATTTTCTTGGCTAAGCTACCATGCACCAGTGCTTCTCTCAAAATTTACTATGTCTGAGAACTAAGCTGGTGGAATAGAATGCACCAAAACACATAAATAAGGGTCAAAAATATGTATTTAGGAGTCTTCATCTTCTTGCTTACCATATACCAACCCATTGTTTTGGAAAAAAAATGCATTCTGAACAAATATGTAGCTTTGCAAACACACCACGAGGAAGGACTGAGCTTTACCAAGAATACAGAAAAAAAGAATCTTGGCATCACAGTTCAGTCGTAAATATAGGAAGAGAGCCTTTCTTTAATCTCCATTCAAATGAAAATAAAACTAATAGTTTCTGCATTTTTTGTGTCATCTACGAGCCAAAGCAAGGAAATAAGAAGCAGCTGAACTTCCTCTGCTCTAAATCAGTAGTAAACTAAAAGTAATAATACTGAATTGTTGAATTTTTCTTCAGAAAAGTGAGGAATAGAAAGCAGCCCCCTGCCCCCATTCCTTGCCCACAGGGTTTCTAACATCACCATGTGGAGGAATCTTGGACCTGCAGTAGTTTGTTGTGATGAGCCAACAGCAACTTCCAGCATCCTAACAAATCTACTCACTGGCAGCTGTGAGTCCTTCAGCATCATTTCACGGTGGAGTCTCCTGGTTACGAACTCCTACAGGTTCCTGAAAGTCTACTTGTAAAATGGATTAAAACTGGGAATTCCAATACTACTGATTTCTTGACAGACTGGGAATAATCTACATAATGCAAGCAGTTTATATCTAGTTCTTTGTGAAAGAATATTCTTTCTTTGAAGTTGTGTACTATAAAATAGCCCCGGTTCAGGATTTATTATTCAATTTGCTAAGATTGCCTGAAAAGTAAATGGTTCTGGTCCAGAGAGTGGAACTCATATAACCGTAATATTTTGTACTTTATTTACACTCCAGGTACTTTACTTACACTCCAGGTCTTGCTTTCTGATCAGCCTTTATGTCAGCTATTATGACCACAATATGGCTTAAACAAGCTTTCTGGTTCTTTGTTCTCCAGGTCAGAGCTTCCTAAATTTTCTCATTTGGTTTCTGCTGTTGCGCAGATGTTAGGTATTATCAGTGATGGTGCCAGCAGCGGCAGCTCCTGTCTCTGTCATGGTCCGTATGCACATGAGGAAAGACTGACACCTTCACTCTTTCTACTTCACCCTGCTGACACATATTCTCTCCTCCCTAAACTAACTTTGCTGAATTTTCTGTAACTTGTCTCTCTCCTGCCACTACACACCCTTTTGAAAGAAATTTGGAAAAGTGCTGTAAGCGGTATAGAAAGAAAAGGAAGCTGCAGAATATTACTAAGGAAAAAAATTAACATTACGGTGCAAACTGAGAAACATTTTTGTTCTTGTTCTGTTGTTTTATAGGATTTTTTGACTATAAATAGTATATTCCAATGAAGAACACAGCAGCGTCTGATGTAGATAAAAATTTGAGGATCTTGACAAAACTAAAACCAAGTTCTAATAAATTTCCTATTCCAGAAATTACTTGGCAGTACAAAAAGGAAGTTGAGAAACATGTATTGCTTAACATACTGTTGAAATAGAATGTTTCATATTAGTGCCTTCTGCCTGTAGCTATGCCAGACTGAAGACACCTCCAGCTTGTCACAGAAACTAATCCCAGCCTGGTGGGTAATTGGATGGAGAGACCACCTGCGAGTCTCGGGTGCTATAAACACAAGCCAAGAAACTGTGGCTGAGCACTTGGCAAATATCTGACAACGGAACCCAGTGAGTGGAAAGACTTCACTTGGCCCTATTGTTATTCCTGAGCTAACAGACCAGCGCAGAAGAAAGTTACTGCTTTTTATTCATTAATTTGGATGAGAGAACAATAAGAAAATTTGAATTTTCTAAAAAATGAGGCTTTAATCCTGGAGACACAAACTTCTTCACAGAATACTGCTAAGCACCAATGTGTTGTGTGAATTGTTTTTAAGAATGAGTAGTAATTATCAAACTGGATTTGGTACAGTAATATCGGTGAATTATTTTCTGAAGTTATTGACTCACTCAAGGGCAGGAATGCCATTGAGAGACCTTGATATGCAGGCTGGCAAGCATCTCAAGAAAATTAACAAAGCGAAATTCAACAAAGCGAAATTCAAAGTCCTGCACCTCGGAGAGAATAACTCTAGGCTGGGGATTGACTGCTAGGGAGGAAATTTGTACAAGATGACCTAGTGGTCCTGGTGGACAAGCAGTTTAACAGGAGTCCACAGGATGACCTTGCAGTAACAAAGGCTTATCACATCCCGGACTGCAGTAGCAATCAGTGACTAATTGGTCCAAAAAAGTGATTAGTCCACTCAGCCCTTGTGAGTCCATATCTGCAATACTGTGTCCAATTTTCAGCTCCTCAGTAAAAGGAGAGATATTAGCAAGTGACTACATCCAGTGGAGGGCTACCAAGTTGGTTAGGGGGTTGGAGCATATAAGGAAAGAAAAGAGATTGAGGGGTGTGGTTTGTTTAACTTGGAGAAGTACAGGCTAATGAAGGATCTATTTGTTGTCTCTAACTATCCAATGGGTGGGTTAAGAGGAAGCTCAACTTTTCGTGGAAGTGCGTAACGAAAGGACAGGAGGCAGTGGTCACAATTTGCAACAAGGAAAATTCTGACATGAGATTGGGTCAGTGGTAGAACAGCTTCCCAGAGATACTATGAAGACTACATCCTTAGGGGATTTTCAGAACTTTACCTGACCTGAGCTTCCTAATCTAGCTTTGAAGTTAGCCTTGCTTTGTGCAGGGGAGCTGAACTAACTGCCCTCCAGAGGTTTCTTCCAGTCTGAATTATTCCATGATTGTAAATACTGTAAATCCTGATTTACAAAATTCTTATTCAGAAGAAATATATCATCTCCATTTCATCATGATCAACATTTAGAACTGATAGGGTGCACACCAAGCTATTTCTGTTAAGGTATAATTTGTAGCTAGATAGTCTCTCCCTGCTTTCTTGCGTTAAAACAAGTATTGCAGGCCGTGACATGAGTTGTGTTGGGGAATCTGCTTGGCTCCAGAATGGGATTTTTGATCAGCGGAAGTCACAGCTCACAGTTACTAACAAAGACCAAAGTGGCTGAACCATGAGCCTGGCAAATGAATATTCAGGTTCTTGTACTACCCAATTTTGGAACTTGGAACTACATGGAAAATAAACACTTTACTTACTGGGAAAAGATATTTTTAGGTTGATCTCTCAGCTTTTCAATTATTATTACTCCATGCTTATAAATAAAAAATGTTAGAATAGTTCTTCACAGGTCTTTCTTAAAAAAAAGCCCTCAATCTTGAAGGAGTGGAGTAGTCTGAACACCTTATCCTAAAGGAACTTGTTCTGGTGCTTAACTGGTGTTGGATTCCATTGTAAACAGACCTTCAAATTTAATCCATAATCTTTAGCTTTGAAAATACAAGACTTCTTTCCCAATTTTGATTCCTTGTCTAATTTTTCTCTTACAAGTTCTCAATATTTTCACTTACTATGGTCGAAGAGAAATAAAATCTGCTTTTTACTCTGTACATCTGTACAGAATGTAGATGGAATTTTTACTGATGGTAACTGAGTATCTGCAAGAGTAAAATTCACATTGCCATCAGTTCTACTTGCATGAACAAAGAAAGATAAAACTGACCTATGGTCTAAGTTATTTACTTAAACATTCCTGGATATTTGTAATCTTTTCTATTAGGTAACTCAAGTCATGGAACTGATTTTTCAAAGTGAAACAATTTCAAATATGGCTTTTTTGCTGTGGTATCTTCAAGATGCTGGCCCATGAGAAATCACTATAATTTTCACTGTGACTGAACAAAGAGATTTGTATAATTGTAGTGATTATGATTTGCATTTATGGGATCAGGAAGGAGATAACTTTCCTAAACTTTTAGATAATGAGCTAAAGTTACTCGGTTTATTTTACCCTCATTTTTAATAGGTAGTGTGGAGAAGGTGGCGGAAAAGGAATGCACTATTCCGTTGCTTTCTCAGCCTTCTTCACTTTGTGGACCCCTAAACATTTTCTGATATGTTTCTAGTTCAGTGCATAGACTCTTTTCCCTTTTCCATGGGTTCCTTGTGGTTTGGTGGATACTCGGATACCCACAAACACCTTGTATTTTGCTGTCACTGTGCACTGAGTGAGGCTATATAGTCGTCATTGCCCATGTGTCTGAGCACACCACAGTTACTAACAGGATTTACTGCCATCTTACCTGTGTGAGGTGAGGAAGTATAATTGCTATCCTTTTGCTGGTAAAGAGAGACAAGGGACTAGTCATGGGATGTCCCCAGCATGATGCTGGACAAGGGGAGAAACCCCCAGCTCTTTACAGAAGGGTCCTAGACTACTTTCTTCATTGTTCCTACCATCCACAAACTAGCAGTTGAAGATGGTCAGAGTAAACCTCTGTCTAGCTCTTCTTCCAACCTCCAGCAGTAGCCACTGCTGGATGATGAAAGAAAGCACTTAAGAGCAAAGAGCCTTGTCAGCATTGGCTCTTTCATGCCCTTGGGACTCAGAGACTGGGAGGCTGCCAGAGCAGAAAACCAATGGCATGCTGCCCATCATGTTTAACAGCTGGCAATGCAACTGTGAATTTGTCTTGTCCATTCTTGAAACCCACTTGTAAGGGTGGCCCTCAATGTATCCTTTAGAAGTGAGTTTCACAATTCAGCTGTACCATCTGTGGAAATCTGTGTCCTTTTGTTTGTTTTAAGTTGGCTTTGTGTGCTGAATAGTTTTCCCAGTAATGGATTTTGTTTATCACCTTCTCCAGGCCCTGGATGATTGCCTAGGTATGATGCTCGGCTATGTATTTGTATATGGTTCTCCTTAGACAAACAATTATCAAAACTCTGGTAACTATTACTCCACATGTTTCTTTATTGCCCAGTTTATTTGGGCAAAAATTTTCCTGGGCAAAACTCCTACTGATACTGAGCAACTTTTAAATATCCAGGCCTTGAATTTGCTAGTGCCTGAAGCTCTTTGCAATCTCTATGAACTTGCTGAGAGAAATAGATCTGATTCAGACCTCAGTGTGCTAATTTAAATGGAAATTGATTTTGCAGAAAGCCTGTAGAATTGACCTATGTATGAACAGCTGGATCAGTACCTGGCCCATTATCTCTATGTGGACACTGAGATACAGCCCTAGGATGTTTCAGGATGAGACACTCTCATTTTGAACTCTGATCGCAACTAAGGAGCTACTATGTGAGAGTAAATAGCTTTAAGAATATTTCTAATGTACGATTCAATTCCTAACCACTTGTGAAAGCATTCTTCAGCAATAGGAACGAAAGCAAAATCATCAGCATGTTAAATTGGTTCACTCTGTAACTAAAGAGAAATTCCAGAAAAAGAAAAAACGGAAAGGCTGGTTTCATGTATAAAGTGTGTATAAAAGTGCATACACTCATGTACAGCTATCTTCATTCATGGAGCTGAGAACAACCCTGTGATTGAAATGCGTGGATGGGCCTTTGTATGGAGTTAGCCGTCCCTTTTATTGGCATTTTCTCTGAGCCAGGAGTTAGGGGCAATTTATGGGCTGGCATGGAGCATGGCAGACCAGATTTATCTAATCTAGGAGCTAGAAAGCTATGCAGAATTTTAACACTAACAAAAAATTTTTAATACTAAAAAAAAAAACTTTGTTGTTATATTCATTACCGCCAAGCACAACCTCTTCTTTCTCATGAAGGGACATGAAAAATTGGCTCTAAAAAGTGGACATTTTTCTTCAAACATCTTTAAAAATCAATCAACCCAACAAATGAACCCCTACTGCTGCATATTTTGGTCCACTCTGACAAGTTGTGGGAAGATTGCAATAAACATGCTTATTAATGAAAATTTAGCACAGCATGGGAAACTATTTAAATTTCAAAATTTACCAGAGACCAATCCCTGGCAGCAATTCCGTCATTTCCCAATAGTCCACTCCAAGTAGTAAGTAGTCCCTGGCCCCTGCTTTATCATCTGAAGTCCTAGCTTACTTTTCAAATATGAAAAGTCCTACTGGTTTCCAGGTTGCTAGGAGTCTGAGTGTACCCAGCTACTGTACCCCACTAGTGAGTCCGAGGGCTCAGGGTTTGGGAAGTCTGAAATAGCCTGGAGAGTTCTGTATGGTCTGGTAGGCATGGCCCTGTAATCACTCTTCAAGACCGTCTTTGCCAGCCCTGCTGCTCTAAGTACAGTCTGACGGCTGGGCAGTGTGCACCCAATGGGGCAGATGGGATCACAGCATGGGGAAGTGTCCTTTGCTCACTGTGTGAAGTGTGGCCAGAGGGCATGTAGGAAGGACAGCCATAGCTACTGCAGCTCCAGGTGCTGCTTGGCAGTCTGGCACAAAGATGATCTCTGAATCTGACTAGGCTTTGCCTTGGGCTAAGCTCTCCAAAGGACAAGAGTTGGGTGCGCAACTTTTCTAGGCTCATTTGGTGGGTGATGAAACTCCTACATTCCTGTCATACTCTCCTGTAGGAAACACGTATATAGGAGGCACACACATATACCTTGAATCCCAGTCAGATGGAAGCCTGGTTTCACTGGTTACTTCTGCAGAGGTGCATAATAAGTAAAACATACAACATCTACAAGTCAAGTTTGCAGGACAACAAGGGAAGTCTGGCTGTACTTCAGTAGCTGATCTAGATGAAATATAAACTTCTCTGAGTCTTATTCATGGCTGTAAGGTATTCTTAGGGCCCAGCTCAGCATCTTCTGTGCTATACAATACCCTCCTTCTTCAGTTCATGTACTTTCGTATGAATCATAGTCCTCTGTAACTATGAGAAACTAGGTCTGACTTAACAGGCCTCACAGCTAAAGAGCTTTTCTCTAGTAAAAAAATGTCCTCCTCCCCTGCTTCTCTAGTACCTTTGTTTGCTTTCTGACATATTGTTTTCTCTGTGTTTTAAGTGTCACCACCACAACTTTTACTTCAATGTTCTGCAGATGGGAATTTTTCACTCCCAAGTACCAGCTACTTTCAGGTTTATGGAAAGGTATTTATCCTAATTATCTTGGTAGCTGTCCTCAGACACTGTTCCTAATTCAGCTGACAGAGAGAAGAACACAGTGTCATTGTACCTCATTGGGGATGGGGGCAGGGGAAATGAGGACATCTCCTGTGCCATAGAGGTGCACTCCATACTCACAGCCATGAGGGGATCCATAAGAAAATGTCCTGTTGCCATACCCATGTATGAACTCAAAGACTGTCTCATCTAGAGGCAGGTACTCCCAAATCATAAAAGCAGGTCCTTGACACATGTACTGAGGGCCTGTAGTAGAACATGGACCAAAGAACTGTAGAGCTCGAATTGTTGCTTGCTTGCAGAGCACCATATATCTGCTGGGTTGGCTTCATGCCATGCTGGCACAAAATCAGAGTGTGGATGCCCTTTACAATACTGCTGACAGGGTCTCAGCAGAGCTTTACTGCTTGCTGATGAAGATGGAAGATAAGGTGGTGCATTACTGCTGAAAAATCTGTATATACAATCAAAGTGACAGATCTACTACTCCTAAACAGAAAGGAAAAGTTCTTAGGTGAACCTCATTGCAGTGTAGCCATCTTCTATGACCGATGTGTAATGGTGAACAGGGGTGAGGTGGGTGTGAAAAGGAAGATAGGTGGGGGCAGGGAGATCCAGGTGTGCCAATGTCTTCCAGGGAGGGCTGAGCGATGCCCCTCTGTGCGTTTGAGGCCAACTGTTGATAAAAGCAGCACAACTGCTCCAGCCATACTGTCCCACACAGTAAAACTTTTCATTACTTCTCTGGGCAGGAAAGCACACTTTTTTAAAAAAGTTTCACATAATTATCCACACACACACCCAGCACAATAATGACAGGTGTTTCTCTTTTATGTGTCATTTGCACTTAAGCACTTCTGGCATGGATACCCTGCAGGGAGAAGCTGGCGAGATGCCATCACCTTGAGGTGCTGCAAACTCCAGCCACTTGGCTCTCTTCCCTTCCTTGGCTGAAAAATAAAGTATGTGATGACACCTCTTTGCAAAATTATCTTCCTTAAATACCTTCTGCTTCTCAGAGATCCCCAAATTGTGCCTGTGAGGACAGGACACCTAGTTCTGCTTTGGAGGGAATTCTCTAGGACCTCTTAGCAGGATTTTATGAAAGCTACTTGAAGAAACTTTGGTTTAAAACCTCTGTTTAGGAGAGGTTATATTTCCAAGGAAGATGGAGCCACGTCAATTTACTTTGAGTTTCAACATTTTTGCATGCTCTACTTTTCGTGCTCTTCTTTCCTAATCTTTTTTTTTTTCCTTCCCTTTAGTGATATATTAAAAATATTGTTTTTGGAAAGATATTTAAGTTCTTAAACATAGAGTCAGTTTAGATGCTGTGCAGTACCTGAGACACATCTGCATGGAGCTGGCACATACGACACAGGATGGGCAGAAAGATGCCTCTGTGATGTGGTACTGAGGTATGCCGCATGGGAAGGACTCTCTAAGACATCTATGGTGCCATTAGGTTGCTACTGATATCCTGTCTTTGGTCTCAGGGGTAGGAGACATGAAAGCTGAGAGGCTTGACTAGGAAGCACGCGTGGGTTCGACGTCTGTTGTAGCTTCCTTTCTTAATGGAACATGGAAGAAAGGGGGAAAGAAAAAGAACCAGGCAAGTATAAATATATAAACAAACATGGTTTTGTAAGCTGCCTGCGGCAAAGATGAACATTCCTGTGCTGGAGACCAAGAGCATTTCCAGCTTACTCTTCTTGTGTTCTGTGCTTGGCTTGCAGATGAAAGGTTAAGAGCGCACAGGCTAGTAAGGACTACCCGTTACTAACACCCCACAGACTGCAATCCTGAATCACTGGCAAAAGCATTCAGTACAACCATATAAAATAGCAGTGACAAAAGCAAGCAAACAAATAAAGCTTTTTTCCACCTGGAATAAAAATAGCTGGAAAAACCCTCTCTGGCCCCAGAATGCAACACCCTATTCAGGAAAGCGAAAAAGACAGTAATAATAATGGGAAAACCAACTTACGACTAGTTTACGCTTTGTGCCAGGCTGTTGGTAAAGGATGCTTCATCAGAGGCTGAGGGGCTACATAAATAGTGTAGAAACAATTAAATCTACCAGTTCTCCTATAGCAGCTTCCAACCTGAATGGAAAGGTTCTTTCCTGTTTTTATTTACTTAGCCTCAGTTGGGTGTTCTACAAAACACAGAAGCACAGGAAGGAAGGACCTTGCTCTCAGGAGTTGAGAGTCAAAAATACATGAATGTGTGAAGGAGCAGCATGAAAAATCCAAAGGAAGGAGTCATTTCATTGATGTTCTTAGTAAAATCTGTTTTATTGGATGGTGGTTTACCATCGCTCAATTAACATATAAGCAGGCAGGTGCTCTCATTTTTGGCTGCCAGTTAAAGATAATTAAGTGGTCTCTGGGCAGGTCAGGCCATGTAAACTATTGCAGTGTAATGGCACTCTGCAGCATCAAGCATCTAGAGGTTAAAAAAGAAAAATACAGCCTTCAGCTGCTCATTCATTAAGCAACTTGCTTCCACATCAAATCTTTTAAAGCTCTGGCGTATCCTCATAACCGTAGGTTATGGGCTATTACCACCTTCTGGGATACATCCTCTTGGGTGCAAATAATCGTAAACTGTGCACTAGAGTTTTCCCTTTTCAGTGGTGTGCAATGCAGGCCAGTGATATCTCAGCTGCATTCCAGGCAAGAGTGGGATTAGCTTGTTGCAATTACCAGCAAGTCATTGTTAGAAATGAAATGCCCTGCCTCCCTGCTGGAGCTTGCTCCTGGTGTTTTGATTTCTCTCCACCTCTTCTCATGCTGCCTCCTGAGGCAGCTATTTTTGCTGCCCTCTTTGCCTGCTCTAGTTGTAGGTATCACAGCCTCCAGAAGCTGATACAGCATGAGGCCTGTCACTACCCTCACAGGAGGTAAGAAGAATCTATGTAACCTGAAATACATTGTCCTCATTAATTATTCCTGTAACGTGGTTTTGCTCCTCTTCAGATTCCCTTTTGGTAAAGGCTTCCCTGGACAGATATATTTATGACATAGTGGTCAATGGCTCGATGTCCAAATGGATGCCAGTGATAAGTGGTGTCCCTCAGGGGTCTGTACTGGGACTGATGCCGTTTAATGTTTTCATCAATGATGTAGACTGCGAAGATCGAGTGCACCCTCAGCAAGTTTGCAGATGACATCAAGCTGAGTGGTGCAGTCAACATGTCAGAAGGATGGGATGCCATCCAGAAGGATCTGGACAAGATGGAGACGTGGGCCTGTGTGACCCTCACGAAGCTCAACAAGGCCGAGTGCAAGGTCCTGCATCTGAGTTGGGGCAACCCCGACTATCAATGCAGGCTGGGGGATGAAGGGATGGAGCGCAGCTCTGCTGAGAAGGACTTGGGAGTACTGGGGATGAAAAGCTGGACATAACCTGGCAATCTGCACTCGCAGCCCAGAAGGCCAACTGTATCCTTGGCTGCATCAAGAGAAGCATGGCCAGCAGGTCAAGGGAGGTGATTCTGCCCCTCTACTCCACTCTCGTGAGACCTGATCTGGAGTCCTGTGTCCAGCTCTGGAGCCCCCAACACAAGAAGGACATGGAGCTGTTGGAGCGGGTCCAGAGGAGGATCACAAAAATGATCAAAGGGCTGGAGCACCTCTCCTATGAGGAAAGGCTGAGAGAGCTGGGGCTGTTCAGCCTGGAGAATAGAAGACTGCAGGGACACCTTCTAGCAGCCTTTCTGTACCTGAATGGGGCCTATAGGAAAGACAGGGAAAATATTATCAGCAGGGCTTGTTGTGATAGGACTAGCAATAGTGGCTTTAAACTAGGGAAGGGTAGATTTAGACTAGATACAAGGAAGATATTTTTTACCATAAGGGTGGTGAGGCACAGGAACATATTGCCCAGAGAGGCAGCGGAGGCCCCATCCCTGGAAACATTCAAGGTCAGGTTGGACAGCACTCTGAGCAACCTGGTCTAGTCAAAGACGTCCCTTCTGACTGGAGGAAGTTTGGGCTAGATGACCTCTCAAGGTCCCTTCCAACCCAAAGCATTCTCTGATTCTATGATTCTATGACTTTTGCCCAAAGTTATGCTTACCTTTCCTCAAGGCTCTGGATAAATGTTAGATTCTAACTATCTCTTCTTTTCTTCTGAAATCTGAAGTCAAACCAGTGAAAAATCCGTAGGTATCATATCTCTCTTCAGCTCTCACTAACTCTTGTCACGATTTGGATGGAATATGTACAGTTGTCTTTTAATCAGATATAAACTTCAGTCAGAACCTCAATAATTGTTTTTTATCCTCAGAAGCTTTCTCCAAGTTTCTTCATGTGCTTTGATTTTTATTACTTTTTTTTTTTTCTTTTTGGCTGATTCCTAAGAGAGGAAACAGGGCATTAGTAATCAGCAAGTGGGCTTGGAGAACACAGCTCCTCGTCTGAACACGGTATGTGTCGTTGCGTCCAGGACACATCGGAAAGACTGCTGCCATTTGCATCAGCCTTGCATTTTCAAACAGCAGGACTTCTGCTGCCTCAGTTTATTGTCTGCCTCTACAAGCACAATGTTTGCCAATACCAATTCCAATAATACTAACATCAACCAGTTTTACCTCCTTGTCATCCTCTATTTCCACTGTTGCCTCTCTCCTTAAAGAGCAATAAGAAAGCTGACTTCCCATTTTTAAGGTGTTTATGAGTACAATGAAGTTCTGGTTCATGGCAAGATGCTACAGCAACCACAACAACAAAAACTACTTATGTGCTGTGTGAGCAGTTATTGTGAGCACCACGCAGCTGCTCTCTCACTTGTCCCCAATGGGATGGGGGACAAAACTGGAAGGATAAAAGTGAGAAAACTCATGGGATGAGATAAAAACAGTTTAATCAGTAGAAAAACAAGCAAAAAACTTCCATGCCCTAAAAAAAACCCCAAAACCCAAATGATGCAAAAAACCCCAAACCAAAATTGCTCACGACTAGCCGACTGATTCCCATTCAGTTCTCAAGCAATGGCAGCCCTGGCAAACTTTCCCTCCAGCTTTATTGCTGAGCACTATGTCATCTTGTAGTGAATATCTTTTTGGTCAGTTAGGGTCAACTATCTCAGCTGTGTCCCCTTCTGACCTGTTGCCCACACCAGCCTACTCACTTTCAGAGCAAAATGACAAACAGAAAGGGACTTGATGCTGTATACGCACTGCTCAGAAAAAACCAAAACATCCTTGTGTTATCAACGCTGTTTTCATCATAAAGCTAAACCAGCACCGTAGAAGCTACTGTGATAAAAGAGAACTCTGTCTCAGCCAACTATATAGGAATTATAGTCTACCTTAAAGGCAAAAGGATAACCAAATGAACTGTGATGGTAACATTAGCAAACATTTTCTGGCAGAATATGAGGTGTGAACAGGCCACCTGTATTTCATTATTGTGAGCCTTGAATCACAGAGGAATAAAGTGACCAGATTTTTTAGTTGCTTTCCATTTTGTTGGTTTATCTTCTCAGGTGCTTTGGTTGGTGCACCTTTGGTCAGCATTATATGTATTAAACATTCTCTCTGCATGTGCATATTTAATATAACATATTATACATATATTAATATTCAACAATGTGTTTAACAGTTAAAGACTAACCCATGACTCTGACTGATCAGAACAAGTCACAGATTAATAACTAACTAGCTTGGTCATAATTTCTTTAAGTGCCTGAAAATGCAAAATGGGGCTCTCCACCGAAAGAGAGTGCAGTGCCTAATTTGTCCACTTTATGATGTACACCAGCAACTGGCAGAATGCATGGTCAGTTCTGCACTCCAGGGTTCCGCTGCAAATGAAAAACTCTCCTTCAATAAAGGGAAACGTTTTGGTGAATAAATCAGAGACCACAACAGGGCTGAAACTGCAAATAATCAAATTTCATTACAGATTTAATTGGGTCCATGTGTTCACTATCAACAGCTTCTAAGGAGAGTTTCTTACTGATGAAGAAGAATAACCAGCAGGAAATAATTTCATGCTGAATTAAACAAGCACTATAATCAAGACAAGTCAAGGGTGTAAATTCTGCTCCTTTGGTGTATCACTCCCCAGTATTGTTAGCGAACAACTATTTGTTTGCTCTATTTCTTTGAGGCAACACATCGGGTTGGATGACATTTATTTTCTGTGCTGTTGGTTAAAAGGACAAGTAAAGATATTCTAAAGTAATTTGAAGCAAAGGAATAACTCAATAAGCAAACTAGGCATACCACTGAGGGTGGGGGAGAAAGAAACCATATTTGATGCTGCTAATTATACAGTGTCTTTTATTGTGTCCAAAGAAAGAAATATGGAGAATGCTAAGAATAATATTGCATAGGAAGAAGGTTTTGTATCGTGCTTTACCAAGTGATCCATGATTGCTTGGAGACACTAAAAATACATCCTTTTCTCATTGTATTCACTGAGCGAAGTTTACAGGAAGGTGGCAAACAGATGGCTGCAGCCAAACACAATTTAATTGTTCCTCTGTAGCTATTGATTTCTGACATACAGTTGCTAATTATGCAAAGTTCTGTCCCTTTTTTCCTCCCTTATCAAAGGACAAGACTGCAGTGCATCTCGTTTAGACAAAAGTTTTTTCTTTTGTGTAAACTCTCCAATTGCTAATCAAAACCTTAGGCTGATCAAAGCCTCCTGCCATTTAAAATGAAAATATGTTGGACACTCTTTCACACCCATTTTTATAACCTGATGAATTTCCCAATAACATAAAAAAAAAAACCAAGGTACTTTTTATGTGAATCTATGGTGTCTAATAATATCTGCTGCTTATTTTAGGGTATTGTATGAGATTTATAGGTGTAATTTTTAATTGCTGACAGTAAACCAAATTTTTAAAGACTCGATGACAACCACTAGATGATATTCCACCTGGTAGCCTTTGGTTAGTACCGGACTGTAGGATGCTCCCATCCAGTCCTCACTTTTCTTTTGGAGAGAAAGAGAGCAGCTATTTGAAGAGCAGACCTCACTGAAGATAGCTATGTGTCTGTGCAGAGACTGGAGTCTTGCCTCGCTTTCATCCTGCTTGACCAACCTGATGTCCTTCTATGACCAGGTGACCCACCTCGTGGACGAAGGAAAGGTTGTGGATCCCATCTACTTGGACTTTAGTAAGGCATTTGACATTGTTCCCCACAGCATCCTCCTGGAGACACTAGCTGCCCATGGTTTGGATGGGTGTACTCTTTGCTGGAAAAAGAATTGGCTAAATGGCCAAGCGCAGAGAGTGGTGGTGAATGTAGTTCAATCCAGTTGGTGGCCGGTCACCAGTGATGTCCCCCAGGGCTCAGTTTTGGGTCCGGTCTTGTTTAACGTCTTTATCAATGATCTGGATGAGGGGATTGAGTGCTCCCTCCGTAGGTTTGGAGATGACAACAAGTTGGGTGGGAGTGTCGATATGCTTGAGGGTAGGAAGGCTCTGCAGAGGGATCTGGACAGACTGGATAGATGGGCTGAGGCCAACTGTATGATCTTCAACAAGGCCAAGTGCCGGGTCCTGCACCTGGGTCACAACAACCCCATGCAATGCTACAGGCTTGGGGAGGAGTGGCTGGAAACCTGCCCAGCGGAAAAGGACCTGGGGGTGCTTGTCGACAGCTGACTGAACATGAGCCAGCAGTGTGCCCAGGTGGCCAAGAAGGCCAACGACATCCCGGCTTGGATCAGGAATAGTGTGGCCAGCAGGAGCAGGGAGGTGATTGTGCCCCTGTACTCTGCACTGGCGAGGCCGCTTCTTGAGTACTGTGTTCAGTTTTGGGCCCCTAAATACAGGAAAGACATTGAGTTGCTGGAGCGTGTCCAGAGAAGGGCAACGAGGCTGGTGAAGGGTCTAGAGCACAAGTCTAATGAGGAGCAGCTGAGGGAGCTGGGGCTGTTTAGTCTGGAGAAGAGAAGGCTGAGGGGACACCTTATTGCTCTCTACAACTACCTGAAAGGAGGTTGTAGTGAGGCAGGTGTTGGTCTCTTCTCCCGGGTAACTAGTGATAGGATGAGAGGAAATGGCCTCAAGTTACATCAGGGGAGGTTTAGACTGGATATTAGGAGAAAATTCATTACTGAAAGAGTGGTCAGGCATTGGAATAAGCTGTCCAGGGAGGTGGTTGAGTCACCGTCACCGGAGGTGTTTAAAAAATGTGTAGATATGGCACTTCGGGAGATGGTTTAGCAGGCATGGTGGTTTTGGGTTGATGGTTGGACTTTATGATCTTAGAGGCCTTTTCCAGCCTATGATTCTATGATTCTATGATTTGTACATGCATGCGTGCATCCAGGGTAACTTCCCAAGTGTAAAAGCAGAACTAGAAGTCTGTCCCAGGCTGTCACATTTCTTTAGGACATTTGTCACATTTCTTTCCAGACAGAATCAGGAAATACAGAGCATCTAAGTAATACTTTTGGTCAAACTGTAGTTATATTTTGCTTTCTGACTTATTCAAAGTCCCAGGTGACAGTAGCAACTGGCTGGGGGAAGCTACAGTATATACACTTTCAGTATTGCTCAGAGGACTGCCCAGGGAGCCTGCCTTCTTGCTCTGCCCCATCAGTGGCTCTGGTTACTCTGCTTATTCTCAGAGAAGAGGACTTCCCAAAGAAGGAAGACAAACAAACAAAATCCAAACACAGTGTTCAGCTAGAGCTGGAAGAAGCTGTTCCTTGATTGCATCAGCTCAGCAAAGCACAGGGGTTAAAATTTGAAAATCCTCTGCTATTGCCAAATATTCTGCTCCGTTAGTTCTAATATATTCCTGCATGTCATGCAGACTCAGTGCAGCGTTTCCTAGGGTTTAGTTTTAAAAGGAAACATGATACTTCATTGTAGGGCATCATACTTGAATTCAGCAGACTGAGTCATGAGTGAAGGTGTGAAGATTTTGTCCTACAAAACTAAAATGTTCCTTAGATTATAGTAGCATTTCAGATTCAGAGCCAAATATTACAGAATTGTCTACTGAATCCTCTAGTCCTTTATACAGTATTCCAAAGACAATTCAAGTTTTTAGAGCCAAATATCTTAGGGGGGCTAAACTTTGTGGGAAAAGAAATTAGGTGTGTAAACAATTAGTTGCATGTGTTATATATGTGTGTGTGTGTCTAGCTGCTATAGGTGGTGTTTCTATGACCAGTCACTGCTGTCCACGACTGTGGATACAAAATTTAGGATCCCCATTAAGATGATACCTTTCAGATATAAACTATCTGTCTACTGGGAAGAAACATGCTGGGTTAGAAAGAGAAGATGGCCCTAGCAAACGAACAATTGTCAAAGAGCCCTCTTTGCAGTATGAAATGATGCCAAGACTGCTCCAGTAATATTGCACCAGAATTCAAATCATTGCAATGAAGAAGACTAAGTTTTCAAAAGCATCAGACGATTCTAGTATTGGAATCAAGAAAGCGTATTCTTTTTCAGCTGGGAGAGACCAAAGGGCAGCACAGTTGTAAGGCTGAAATTATCCACTGTTTGTGAAACTTTGAGCACTGTGACTGCAGAGGAGCTTTAATTCTGACCTGAGGTGATAGGGAGAGCTTTAAAGTGGTGACATGCTTATCTGAATCTTCAGAGAGCACTATTCAGGAAATCAAACTGGTAATCCCATCAGAGGAATCTTTTGAAAACTTTTTAATACTTATGCTTCTTGTTGGAGAGGAAAGCCATGGGTGGATCCAAAGCCCAAAAGCAATAATTGGGAACCACTGTTTATGAATGACTTCAAAGGACTTTGGATCAAACTCATGTGACAGCAGGCTTTGCTCCGGTATTTTAATACCTCTATACCCAGCTTTATCCAAAGCACGCAGTGAACTGAAAGGCAAAAGTAAAGCAAATGTTTATCTGATCTTGAAGGGAATCTGAAGGCGAGTGTAATTACCAGATAGCATCAGTTCTGACATGAGTAGGCATGCGTAAGAAAAGAGAAGTTGTCAAGGGAACTGATGCATGATCAGCAGAAAGTGAAGGGTAATAAAAGTGATGTCCCTATGCTGCAGGTCAAAATCCCAAGGCAATGGCCACTCCACATCTGCTTCTTCCTGTGTCTGGAAGTAGTTCTGAAAAGTGAACACATATGGGGCTGTATGTTGTGCAAGCCCGAAGGTGTCTGTGGAAGGGTTTAGTGTGATTCTCTCAAAAAAACCCGAAAACAACCCCCCCCCCTTAAAACAACATTATTTAATTTACTTATTTTTATAACTCCACCTGTCAAAGGTGGAAAATTAATTATTTACATGTAATACATGCAGTGTTCAGAGCAGCTGTGTAGTAGTAAGCTCATTTATAAATGTATGTCATGACAGTATTGCTGCCAGTTATTTATATATTTATGAAAGTCTCAAGAAAAACATTCTTTGCTGAAAATTCTTGGAATGAAATAAAGAACATATAGATAATTATGAAGGCATTTTTCAGCAGAAACATTACATATCTTTTCCACAATTCGCAAAACTTTTTATAAACCACATAAAGGGTTTCCTTTGCTTTCTAGCTATTCAGCACAAATGTGGTTGTCTGTTCCGTTCTAGTTAGCCACCTCCTTGGAAACCTCCTGTGGAAAGCTAAAAGAGGGTGTAATCGATATCCCCGTATTCTGACTCCTCAGCCCTTACTGAGAAATACCCTTACTAATACACAGTTGAAATATTTAAGAAGTGTTTTGAAGCCAGTTCTCTTTTGGAGTTGCAGTAGGAAGAGAAAACCCTTAGAGACTTAATTACTGTAAGGACTATATAGCTTTTCTGTTTTCAAATAGAGGCTTACCAACCACAGTTGTGGTTGCTTGTCAGGAAAGAACGATTGCCATATATCATTACAAAATTAAGGTCCGTTTTCAAGGTACCATTACAGTAGCACAAAGGTATGAGTATATACTGGAAAAGCAGTGAGATGGTGTTTGCTTCATACTGTATACATGATCTCCCTTTCCTTCTTTGTCACATTTCTGACAGGAGCTTGTGCAACACCCTCCACAAACTCTGAAAAATTAAAAATGGGAAAGGTTAGTCAGCTGATTAGCCTCATCAAATGGCTGTGTTTGATTATGAATGGGAAGCTTATTACCAACACTTGTATTGTCACAAGGGAACGGGCAGTGGGTTGTGCACCATGGAGGGGCACGCTGTTATGTGCAAGGTTCGCAGACCACCTGACTAAACAGGAGAGTCAGGCTGACAGATTGAGAACTAGCCATAGTTTTTTCCATTGTTGAAGGCAAAGTACACATTGATAGCCATGGTAAATAGTGTGTGCATCTGTCAGAAGCCACGGAGTGGACGTAATGTTCGTGTAATCCCAGTAAGCTCTATATTTATTGACCCTTCAACTGCTTCACAGGGTGGGCCTAATAACACAAAATAACATACGTACAGGGAAATAGCCAAGACTAGCCTTCCTCTGCTTCCTTTCATACATTTTTAGCACTGTATTTTTTTTATTTTAAAGGAAGCAAAGAAAGCAGATTGGAGATCAGAGCTAAGGTTTGATCCGGAGAGACCTTCCACCCCATCTGGTATCTGAATTTTGGGTCTTGCACAGTTAAAGTCACTTTAATCAATGTTCCCCAAGTCCCTTGAAGGTAATACACATAATAGAAATCTCTTGGTTATGTCTGTGCCTGCAGGCTGGAGGAACCTGGGCTTCAAACCTGCCAAAGGCAAATAACTTAAACATTTTTTTTCTCCATTTGTGAAACAAGGATGATACTAGTGTCTCTGTGGAAAAACATGGGTACAGGACTCTATTTTTGCTTCTGTAGATTCTGTACATTTATTCAGCTTCAGTTCCTCTGCAGTCACATCAGCTTCAGCTGGAATCGCAGTCCTCGCCTTTTCACCCCTCCCCAGGCCTCCTCCTCGGTCCTGCTGTGCTCCTCTCCTGGCCCCCGTGCCTGTTCTCCTCCGCTGGGGTCAGGTTTTCTCACATCGGCAGTGGGTATATTTTTCATTTCTTTTGCCCCTTTTTTCCCCATATACTCTCTGTGTTTCATTTTGCATCCTGCTTTCCTTTAACTACCTTTGGGGACCCCCAAGCTTGTCATTCATGGAAAATAGATTACACTGAGAATAGAGTGCAGGCTGGGATAGGACAGCAAAGGAAAGATACATCTGATGAGGTAAACGCTGGCCCAGAGTCCTGAAGAAACCACAGAGCAGCATTAACATTTCCAGGCAGCTGGCTCAGCAGTGATATATTCTCCTACTGGCTAAGCAGTGATGGTTGTCGGTACTGTCGGAGCGCCACACTCCGCAAGAATGAAGGGAGTAGCAGGCTAGCGGCGCTATGAAAAACATGTGCTTGCTTTGCTTGTGGTCGGGACAGGGTACACGGCTCCAAGAATCTCCTCTGCAGCACCTTCTCCTGGTCCACCTAAAGAGAAACCACAGCCAGCGGATCAGAAGAGACTGCCCACCCTGTTCTCTCCCCAGAGGCAAAGAATGTAATTACTGCTGTCAAGCCCGTATCACCACCAGCATCTTTGCGGTGGTGAATGCTCAATGGTAACTGTGATATATGTAACGCTTTAAATAAGCCACATTGCCATGACTAATACCAGCTGAAATCATGTTTACATGCTGACAGATGCAATCTGCAGTCACTTGTGGTTTATAGCCATTGACAAATAACAGTGTAGACAAACTGGATCTCATTTTTCTCACTTGATTTGTTGAACTCAGCAGTGTTATGTTGCTGTAAAGGAAAGAATAGGTAGACCTGTAGTGTCTTGGCAGGTTTAACTGAGGACAGTCTGTATTTAAAGAGCAGCAGGTTGGCCCACGATTTGGGCTCTGCCTGCGCAGGGGCAAATGAGAGTGCAAAATGCTCCTTCCCTGCATGCTGAGGCCTTTCCACATGCTTTCCTTCTGACCTCATGTCCAGGCACACAATGGCAAATGGGCAAAGGCAGCTTCCCAGTGTCCTACTTCTCCCAGTTCAAAGGCCATCAGGACTGGACTCAGCCACGATGTTAAAGGGGAACCGACACTCTCTGTCATACTTTACAAAACATTCACTGTACCAAGCAATGACAATGGGAGGCTGCAACTCGTTTGTCCTCTTACTGCCAGCGTCGCTGGACCTTTCTAGGGAGGAGAGCATGGAGGGTAACAATCTGCTGCTGAAGAGTCGCACAAGAAGGAGCAGAGAAAGCTGGGGGATGTCTGTACTGCTGTGAGCCAGAGCTGGAAGAGGATGGTGATGGATATCATGTGTTAGGCTGCAGCACACACACAGAAGCATGGCTGATGTCTTATACTGCTTAAAGCGACTGTCTAAATATTGTAGTGTTCAAAAAATTTTTTCCAGTGGTTCTATCCCATGGAGATCTTGTTCCATTGTAGAGTATTTTTTTACCATTTGTCATATTTCTTAAAGTTTAGCTCTTTTGCTGCAACATGGGAAATGACAAAGTACCTTCTGTGCTGCCAGCAAGTTTCAAATGCAGCATCTGTTTAAAGTAGCATCAATACAGGATGAAAAGTAACACTCTAGCAGGGAAGAGGTTAAGTGTTTTTGAACTTACTTGTTTCATGTTCCTTCTCTTTGCTTGAGTTTTTCCTGCAAGTTTCTACACTCTCATTAATTGCACCTGGCCATAAAACCCTACATGTGATCCAAAAGCTTTAAAGGTAGGATTTTCAGGGATAGAGTTTGATGGCTTAACCTCCATGCACACGTTGAGCTCAGGGAGGATTCCTGGAGGCTCAACATCAAAAACACATTTGATTTGTATTTGCCAGCTTTCCTGGTGGTATGACATGTTCACGCTAATTACTTCATTAGAGGACCAAACAAGAATTTACAGGAGAAATGAATACATATTCGCTGTGCTGTTCAGATATGAGTCACTAATAGTTGAAAAGGAAACAGAACAAAACATGAACACACAGGCATACAATTAGTTAACTTATGGAAAACCACCACTGATGTTTCACAGCTTTTATTTTCATAATATTTGTTTAGCTTTTCTGTCTTTGAGGACAAACTATTTTCACACAGCTGTCAGCATCTGTGAAGTTTTCTTTAAAGGCCTAGTGAGTATTATGGCAATGTTTTTATATTTTTTGTTCCTTTATTTTTTTCCAAAATATCTTTTTCTCTTAATAGGCAAAGAAACTTATGAAATAAGCCTATGAATCAAATCATACATACTGCAAGAAGACATAAGTTCATGCTCTAAAGGAATGCTGAAGCAAGCTATTTTGACCCCGTTTTCTGACCGTGAGTTCGCAATAATTTTTGTTCATAGATGCCAGCCTTTATCTGGCAGTTGCAAAGGCCAATAAATAAATTACCATCAAATTGATTTTCTGCAGGTGTAGAGAAAATATAGAAGTGATATGGGCCCATCTTCCTCAGAGTGAATATGTTCATAATCAGGAAAAAATTGTTACATGGATGTAGTGGAAGATATGGTGATCAAGCTTTGGTCTCTACACCACTATAGTAAATCCTACCCTATGGGATAGGTAAAATCTAGAATAAATTATTGTTTAGTGCTCTCTGCACTTTATTACAAGTATGTGCAAATTAAAGCTACTTTAACCTACATACAGAGACCAAACTGTGCCAAGGGTTTTTTCTCAGGCTCCTACAGTGAGTGCAGCTCAGCTGAGCTTACAAAACCTCATTGTCCTCAGGCCTGAAGTCTTCTTGATGAAACCATCTACGGCAAATCATTTTTCTCTTGGAAATCTGACAAGATATACCACTTTTTTTGGGTTGCTTTTGGGTGTGCTTTTTTTGTTTTTATTTTTAATATCTTCTGTCATAACCCTAAAATTTGTGTCCAGATGCACCTTTAAATTTCTGGAGTTTCTCATGACACTGCTGGATTTTGTGCAGGCTCCAGGCACACCTGGAGGCAGTCAGCTATAAAACAAACAAAGAAATAAAACAAAAAGAAAAATAACAAAAAAAAAAAAAAAGAGAGGGGTTCATAATACTTAACTCTTTTTTTTTCCCATTTTAGGAGCTTTGCTGTGATTTTGGCACATATCTCCTATTCCCAGTCTCACACAGCTGCTTTTCACTTCTTGCTCCCCAACTTGCATCTTTTATCCAGGGTTTATCTGTAGGGATATCTCCAGACAAGCCCTTGATAAGCAGAGGGATACCTCTCTCCAGAGGTATATTTGGCTTATCTCCTGCTCCTGCGGGCTATGGCATCCACATGCGAGAGGTCTAAGAACCCTCATACAGTCACTTACTGTGTCTGCCATGCCTGCAGGCAGTAGCCTTCAGATGAGGGGCAATAACTAGCAACTTTGGGTTTGGTGAGCGTATACGTCCTTCCTCAGAGGGTTCTACTGACCTGCACTGCCTAGTCATGGAGGCTTTCTCTGAAAGAATACTTCAAATGCACGACGCCCAGGAATTGTTGATATTTATTCAACTTACACATTTTACATATGGTTTATAGATTAGTTTGTGGCTAGATCTTGAATGGCACAATTGGAAAATGCCTAATGCACCTTATTAGAGTAAATGATGATGTGGGAGGATGAAGCATAGATGTTTCAAATAGCACTTCTACTTAGGGAGACACAAAAAAGTGTTCCAAAGACTGAAAATAAAGGCTCAAAGCTGTGCTCAGAATGCTGCTGAAGCTGCAACACAGGAGAAACTTTTAAAAGCCAGAGACTGCAGATTATGGGGAAATAGTGTATAGAAGCAGAGAGACAGAGAAGGAAGGAGATTTTAACTCCCGTTTCAGTTAGAAAAATGCACTTGGCAAAAGTGCTGCTCTCCAGACTAAAAATGGCAGTCCCATCAATTTTCCCAACAGCCCCGTCAGTTTCCACTGTGAGCGTAAACCAGCAAATGCTGCTCACAGTGAGGGTACAAGCCTTAATCAGAAAAGGGGGAAAGATTTACCAAATGTTAGCACACTTGTTTTCAGTGTTTGAAATCCTGACAGAAGCCCCTGTCCAACACTCAGTGGTCCCAGTGGAATCCATCCTCCCCAACTGATTTCCCTGGGATCCAGACTGAGCCTGTAGGGCAGAACTGGTGCGACGAAGATGGAAAGTTAGGGTCATATCAAAATTCCTGTAATCTGCAGCATTTCTGGGAGGTTCGGTTGAAGTTTGTACGCTTCCACTCACGGCATACCAGCCAGACAGGATACTCAGACTTACTGACTTTCTAAATATTTCTTGAAACCTCTGGAATGTTTTGGGCAAGATCCAGGAACTGGAAAAATATAATCGTGGAGCTTCTTGAGAGAAAAAAATAAAAATACTGGTAATTATTTGAAAGAGCGCTAATTTAGAGTGACTGAGGGAACCCAGAAGTTGCTAAGCGGATGGAACAGCCGGGTGAGGTTCCAGGCAGAGGGACTTGTGCTGGAAATCAACGCCACACAGCTGAGACTGAAGCTGCCGGGCTGTCTCCAAACTCAGCCTTAGGTTTGTAAGGGCTGGCGGCAGCCATACGCAGTGGTACCCACGCCATCTAGTGGGTCCGGGTCAGGTTTTAACCATTTATATGGGCTCTTGGAGTAGCTCTGAAGTTGTCTGCCTGAACCTGGCACTGATGACTCTGTAGCTGAAGGGTCTGGTACACTGATTTTCTCATTGGCATTGTGAAGCATAGCTGCAGTGATAAATATAGGGTGACACACAAGATGTCAGGAAGGTCACAACTGACCGAGAACTGCAGGAGACTGAAAACCAGCATATGCCTTATGCTGAGAAGGGAGTAATGCTCCTGGGATCTGTAGGAAATGGACTTAATAGGGCATGTGAGGGTTTTGCCCTTCATAATGAAGAGCAAAGCAGCAAAAAGGATATCCCTCTCTCGCCTCCCAACAGCACCTGGTGGGTAGCAGGACAGATTTCCCTCCCTCGCCCCTCATTCCATCGCACTGATCTGGGACAGCTAGGGCTGAAGACATTTCTCTTATGCCTGCCTGCTGTCTCTTGCTTCTGTAACCAGATCATCATGACGATCATCATGACGGTTTCAGGAAAGATTTTTCCCCGGCTCTGATTAGGAAGGATCTTTGCGTTTTAATTGGAAGTACAAAACCTCTGATGTGGGGAGATGCCAAGAATATTGTCTACAGCTTTTTGTAGTAAAGGTCTGGAAATTATTATAAGATGTTGGGAAATACTCTGAGGGTTTTGCAGTGTGGGAAAGAGTAGAGTTCTTTGATCCAGCAGTGTGTTACCTGGTTGTGGATCGGGGATGGACTTGATGATTCATGCATTCTCTTCTTTATTCCTCCCTGGGAGTTTGCTCCGTTTTTTTCTTCCAAGGAAAGAAGAGTGCATGATTTCATCCCCTGGGTCGATTGCGTGCTGCTTCCTCACTTTGTTTAGCAACATGAATAACTGCTGTCCATGAGATAATTCACTTGTGTGAACAGTCTGAGGGATGCAAACCTGGCTTCACTCCCTGTGCAGAGTATGCTTAGAGATGGCTTTCAAACCATCAGGGAAGGCTTGTTTGTGCTAAACAGTGGTCTGCCTCTTGGGACCAGTGGGGTGTAAATGTTCGTGTTCCTTGAAATAAAAGTCAACTGACACATCAGAACATGTTTTCCCTCACGTATGTGCAGAGGATCCTGTGAGCAGACGGAGCAACAAACAATGGCACATCAAAGGCACTCAGAAGACAAATGCTGAAAGAAACAAGTGAAAATATCAAATCAATGGTAGAAAACATTTTTGGTTTTAGCATTACTGTGACCCCAACTTTTCCATCCAGAGTTATATCCTGCATCTGCAGTTTCTTTCTTAAATATTGAAGCAACCAGACAAAAATTGTCATTGTGTAAACTTCTGCTTAGACATTGCTCTTTATTTTCTACCTTAGCACCCATACATTTTGTTCTTAATACAGCTGCAAACGGAGGAACATCTTTCTTCCAAAGAAAAGATACAGACTTCTCCAACTCAGGATATCCAGCATGTCTGGATTCCCATTCTTCTGGTTTTCGGTTCCATTTTTGTAGAGTGATGTTGTGAATGCTATTAATTTGAATTGATTTTATAAAGAACATTGAATTAAAGACATAATAAATGCTGCAGAGAAACGAAAAAATTGTGATTAAAATAAATAGGCTGTATTTGTTCTTTATGAAGCTCTCCTCTTTTGCAGATATGCACAGAATTTTTTCATTTAGCAAAAAAACTATAGCTATATAAAAATTAAAATGTATATATAATACTTAAAGTATTGTAAAGAAAAATAATAACACAGTAAACTCTTTGTCTTCTCATGGTAATAGTTCCTGATATACCATCAGCAATTCCTTATAAGTCCTAAAAGAAGACTAAATTACTCCAATAAGGACTTCAAGTGCAAATGGTTAAGCAGACATTATGACCTTATAGCAAGGATTTCAGCTAAGTCTGAATTCCACAGTCTCAGCTGTGGAAAGAACAAATCCAAGAGTCACAAAGGGATGTTAATAGGACATAGGACTGAACATACATGACTCTACTAGTCAGTAAGTGAGCCAATAATTAAGTAATACAGCACAGTAAAGCTATAAACACGTATTAACCATTTAGCACTTTGGGTCCTGTTCCAGGAAAAAATTCAGCCTTTGCTTAATTCCAAGCAAGTGACCAGTCCCTTTGAAGTAAATGGAAAAAAGTTAATTGGGGTCAGAGTCTCAAAATGGGTGTTCTCCACTTCTTCACTTGAATACCTCCTACACAGACACAGCTCGTGGCTCTCTGCCAGGTCGTGTGCATGCACAGCAGTGGGAAGTTTTCAGCCTATTGCATTCTTTCGGGATCTTCCCCTCCCTGAGCAGGCTTATCTTTTTCACTGCTCTGTCTTACTCTCTGCATTCCTAAACCAGAGCTATCCTCACCTCCTCTAACCTCTTCCCTGAATTATCAAGGGAGTGTTTGTACACAGGCAAATACCACTCATCAGTGACCTAGATAGTCAACTGCTCTGTGGCTCACATACCTACCTCCACATTGGGAATTACTGATGATTTGTTGTTGAATGCTAGTGTGAACACGTTCCCATGGACAGACAAGCTCAGTGCAGACGGAGCTAGATGTGCTCCCCTGCCTGCCACCAGCAAGCTGTAGTGATTCCATCTAAAGCAGGATTCTTAAATTTAATGGATTTAGGGATCATCATGTGTAGAACTGGTCTGAAACCATTCCAACCCCACTAGCAGTACATACAGAACAGTCTGGGAACCTCTGCCTGGAAAGACACGTACATTTACTGGAGAAAAGCATGATGAATATCACATACCTTCCCTCATGAGCCATCAGACACATCTTTCATTTAGGCAGGCACAGAATCAATACTTCTTCCCATAACTGATATCTAACTAATAGGTTAGAAATGTCTGGTGTGAGTCATTCACTACTATCTTTGCTTCCGTTGCTCAATGGTTCAAAAACTGTGAAATACCCACCAGAAAGGAAAAAAAAAACAAACCAAAAAAAGAAATGTAAGTATTCACACTGTGTGTAGGAAATTTTTGGTGAATACAATGTCTGAAAAACGTCATGTCCTTTTTCTATAGCACAGAACAAACGTGTTTCAGTGTTTTTAGTCTCAAGCATACCCTTCTGCTCTAGAGCTATACATGTTTTTTTTAGTTATTTAACTTCTGTTTTCCCTTGACTTCTTTCCATGTAATTCTCTTCGTCTTTGGCTGTGCACAGCTTTTTCTGAAAGAACATTTTGTACCCAATCTCTAAGCAGGTTAGTTTCATGTGTACGGTGACTGATGGGGCTGGGACTGGCAGAACCAGCTCATGGCATTTGTAGATCCCCTCACATTACTTTTTCGAAAATTCAGAGGGGGATACTTTTAGACTGAAAAGCAGAAAATTGCTTCCGACTTCTGCGAATATCAGTCATGTTGCCAACTCGTGCTGGCTGTACTGGAAATGTGTTTGGAAGAGAATCTTTAATTTTATTGCCAGAAACAAATAGTTACTTTGAATAATTAGTCTTTTTTTTTTAAATTTCCCCCCCTCGGTGTTTCTGCTACATCCTGAGCTATGTCTTGCTCAGACAGATGCCCACTTCCTCCTTCCTTCTTTTCAACAAAGCAACCCCATCCAAATAAGGATCAGCTAATGGCTGATTTCTGTTACCAGCAGCACGTACAATGGAAATGCCCTTGTGCACCCCTGAATGCACCTCTTTAGAAAGTGCTGGGTGTGCTAAAATGGTCCATGTCCCAACCCAGGCTCTGGTACTGTTCCTAGGAGCACAGTCCTACTGCACGGCTGTGACTGGGCTGATCTGCAATGGGAACAGAAGGGATGTGACCACAGGTGTTCTTTCACCAATGGTTCATTTGTCAGTCCTCTCCACTTAATTTACTAAAGGTGATCAAATGGCCTCTTTGATCCTGAAATACTGCTAAGAGACTGAGACTTCGTACTTCTCGCTCCTTTATAGAACTAGACTAATATTATATAAATACCATTTCATACTGAAATACGTGCAACAGATTTCCGCCTGTTGAGTGCCTTATTTGTGTCTACCATACACTTTTCAGGTAAAGAAAAATATTTATGAGTTTAATATATTGGAAATAACTGAGAGTAAAAAAAAGAAAAAGAAAAAGGAAAATAAAAAGGATAAGAAGAAGAAGAAAAAAAAGTAGAAGAAAAATAAAAGCAAAACCAAAATTGAGCAAGAGAAAGGTAAAAAAAAAAGAAAAAAATAGGGAAAGAATAAGAAAGAGAAAAAGCTCAACAGCTTCAACTGACAGAATGCCAGGATCTGAGGAATTTGCTCACTAGAAGGAAAGATGTGTGCGTGTCCACACATACAGAACAGTGCACTGAAACTCTCTCTCTCTCTCTGGGCAGAGCATTGAGATAAACAATGCTGCGATCTTGGGAAGCCAGGAAGAACAGTGTAATCAGTGTTCGAAATGATTTCTTCTTAAAACACATTTGGTTGTTCTGGAAGCTTTCACTCTCTGGACTGGGAATTCTTAATTCTGGGGGCCTCCTCTTGTACAAATACTGTTTGGAGGCACATAGAATCATAGAATACTTTGGGTTGGAAGGGACCTTCAGAAGTCATCTAGTCCACCCACCCTGCAATGAGCATTGACATCGTCAATCAACAGCTCTGTGATTTTAGTAAAGCATATCTGGATGTAGAGCATCCAGTAAATAACAGCAGAGTTTAACAACACTTAGCAAAGTGTTTCAGAGCTTTCAGAGCAGTCTGAGATTTTGTACAGACAAGAACCATAGCAGCATGACTACACGGCCCTTAATGTCTCTCTGCCTAAACTAGCCAAGTTTATATCAATTTCCAGGTATGTTGATGGGATATGCTAAGTGTTATCTGTGTACATGTGTTGAATGATCAGCAGTTAAAATGCTGGAAATATTTCTGGGAAAATATTTAGAATACTATAAAGATATATTTTCTTCCACAGAAAAGGTCCCTGTTAATTTTCTAGAAAAAAAACCCAAACAACAAATATGTCAGAGAAATCTTCTCCCTGTCCTTTTCTCTTCTACACCTGAGTCCTTTCTTCATCAAGGAGATGTCCTTACCATGCTAAGCCCTTAACATATGTTTACTTTGCTTGTGCTATTTTCAGAACTCAGATTTGTTGACTTTGGTCGTTTTCCTACCTTCCCTCCACCCCCCCAGAAGTTCTCTTTAATTTTGTTCTTTTTATATTATTTGTCAAAGCTCACAGTGCAGTGTATATCAGGGCTCAGCACTCTTGCTTAGATTGACTTTTTCACACTCTTTTGTTGCTTGTACCTCAGCCAAATGAATTGACTACTATGAATGCTGTGACCTGACTGTGTTATTTCTAGACAGAGATGGTGACATCTTTGACATCAGAACATGGGCTAGAGAGTTGTGAGAGACCTTGTTTTTCTGTAAGAAACCTGCCTAGACTCTTGAGCTGACAGCTCCAGAATAAGAAATCAAGGAAGATTTTGGTGTAGGTACAGTCTGCCAAGAACAGCTTCCCTCTGCCTGGTGGCAGACAGCATCAGCACTGCTAAAGCATGAGGGACAGGCCTGTGTAGTTAGAGGTAACATATGAAGGAAAAACAGAAACAGCGTTATTTTTTGCTTCTTTTTTATTTACTAGAAGGTCATATGCGAAAGAGCTTGGTACTTTGAATTATGTTAAAAATAATTGTTATGGTTGTGAGAAATGTATTTTCTTATTCAACAAAACAAAAGAAAGCAAATATTTGATCCTATGTACAGGGATAGGATTGACTTTTAATGTACTCTTTAGCCTCTCTTATTAGTTTTTAATGCTTAAACTTGCAACTTTTGACCTTTTCCTGAAATGCCAACCATGCCATACGGTTTATAAAGCTATATTCACAAAATATGGGACCTTTAAAATTTATGTCCCTGGATATACTTTCCAAAGCCGGATGTCTGAGCTGGTACAAAGAGTACTCATATTTGTTCATCATCATTAACAAATTTACTGAAATTGGATTTGAAACGTGGAGAGTGTTTTGTATCCAGAGAATGAGACTATTTTTACAAGATATTTGGGATAATTTATGGCCTGTCCTGTAATACCAACTGACTGTTAAAAAATGTAGTGCAGAAATCTATTATTGAAAGCAGAAAATATAAATACCCCATAGATTATCTAATCTTTATCTTTTCCAGTACATTAATTTCTCTGGTAGGTATTGGAGAAACACAATCCTTTCCTGACTAGTCTCTAGAGTTAATTTTTCAAGGTGTATTTTTGAGCAGAATTGTTTCTGGAAACATTAAGAGGGCATCACAGAACAGACAAGTGGAGTATTTATTCTATAGAGCTCTCCAAACTGAGGCCTTATGTCTACTGCTATGTCTTACATTTGCTCAGTGTCCTGTTTGCCTTACGATATCACTGAGATCAGAAATGCAAGAAAACCAGAATGCTATAACTTATCACTGAAATAAACCTCAAGCCCTTTATTCATCAATGAATTGTTTTGACTTGCTTGCTAGATAAGAGGAAATGTTAAACACTGTCAGGTGTCCAAATCCTGCTCTCTTTCTGAATTGCCTCATTGTTTGTTGATGGCTCACAAGCAGATGGGTGGCATGAATGGGGCTTGGGAAAACACCTGTGCTTGAAGAGAATCAATACGAAAATGAGAAAGCAGTGCCAGATCACGCTCTCATGAAAGAGCAATCATTGCAGATATTCTAAGACTACTGAAAGAAGGGACCTGAGGAAATAAGATTTGTAAATATCCATCAGGTGAACAATGTCTTAGCTGAATTGTGAATACCACTGAAAACTTTGATAATCTCTACAAAGGTAAATCTGATATTTTAATAATTAAAGCTAATCTTTACGTGACTTCTTGTTTGTGTTCTTTTTTCCTGCATTTGGAAAGTCAAAGACATTGAGGTCATTTAGTGAAACATGTGTATGAATAAGGAATAAATATACATGTTTACAGTCTAGAGACATTCTACATAGTGGCTTTGTCAACATGTTTCTTTTTCTCAAGAGAAAACAGTGAGAGAAAGTGTTAAGGCAATTAATTTTAATACTGTCCCCCTCTCTTCAGTCTCCCCTCTAATTCTCTCTGGATTTTTTTTGCCTTTCCTTATCTTATCTTGATTTTATTTTGATTTTAAAGTCCAAATAAATATGACTAAGGGGCTGTTTGTTCAAACTAGTGCCACGTTTCAACTTTTTGGAAGATTGCTGCAGTACATGCAACAAATAATTTAGTGAAAATTTTGGGTATAAAGATTCAAAACCTAGAAAAGTATCAATACTTCACCTGTCTTATGTGTGATATTTGTTAATGATCCTTATGCACTTTGTTTGCAACTGTCTTGTTGATTAAATGAATTATCTGTTTCAAACCACTCATGTAAATATTAAATGTCATTGATAACAGCATATAATAGCATATAATGAATAATAAAACACTACATTATAATTATAATTATTTAATAAATTGTAATATTTTCTATAAAGATAAGATTTTTAGGTAAAACCTTTTTTGGACCATGCTTGCTGAGTGGCTTTGGTTTGATAGTGAGCTCTTGATAACTACTATTTCAGTATAATTTTTCCACTGCTTGTTCACCTAATGTATAGTGACTTCATTTTGACCAGTAATGTGCAAACTTATTCTGGGTGTGAGACTACCTACATATTGATATTTTTGTGCAACCCAAATACTTGCAGAAACAACTGCATTTTGGTCAAGCTTGTAGTCCCAATAATGGTTGTTCTGACCTTTAGTAGGGCTGAGGCTCTAGTTTGTGAACAACCACTCTAGACTGTATTTCCATTGTTTGTTTATGAGGATGTCATGTGAGGAACTATCACAAGCTTATTAAAGCCAGAACTATCGTATCGTATCGTATCGTATCGTATATTATCCTGTCCTATCCTGTCCTATCCTATCCTATCATATCTACTGCTTCCTGTCTACCTTATAAGCCAGTTATCCATTCAAAAAAAGAAATTTGACTGAGCTGACTAACTTTGTTGGCTGGCACCTGACCAGGTATCAGTGGGGCCTGCCAAGATTTGTCTTGGCAGCCTCTCCCATCAGAGCTATGAAAGCTGGTGTGGTACAGAAAAGCAGATGGTGTGCTTACTCTAAGGAATTATTTATAATGACATTGTTTATGATGAATCTATGCTTTCTGTTTCTTATTGCCTTAGGAGATCCCATATTGGTGTTCTTGCACCAGGTGAGACCGGTGACTGTGGAGGCATTAATGATTTCCTCTGAAAAACTGCGAAAAGATGTTGAAGTTATACAAGACTGCAGAAAGGATCTTGTGATGTCTTTCTTCAAGAAGAGAAATGAAGGAAAAAAACCAAAGAACTGTAGACCAGTCATCATCAGTTTAATTTCTGGTCACGAACACTTAGAAGATAAGAAGATGATGAATATGCAGCAGCAGGTCACATTGAACCATCCAGAGGCCCTGGCTGTGCTTTCTGCAGATGTGCAGTGCTAAACATACCAGGGAAGGTCATTGAGTCAGTGACTGAGTAGTTGTGGAGGGGACAGACACAGTGACTGTGTCTGCCCACAGGAGAGGATTGTTGGTGTGAGAAGCTACACTGCGCTGATTCCCAGATCTGCCAGGCTGGGGAACCTATGGGACCACATTTCTGCCCCTTTCCAACCAGGATCCTGCCTTGTCTTTCAAAGGAGGCAGGCCTGGAGAGGCAGCAAAAAGGAGATGGGGACACAATGTGCAGAAAGTGGTTGGGGAAACACCACGGTGGGAGCCCTCCAGGCTCCATAGTATAGGTGCAGCGGAGGATACTGAATTCACAGCAAGTGAGATGCAGACAGAGCTGGGCTGCATTTCATACCTGTAAGTTTGTTATATCTAGTATTGGACGCCTTACACCAGTCATGACCATTTTGAACTGGAAACAGAAGGAATGGAGTCTCAGTTATTTAAGCCTTGAATCAACTCTAGACCCAAAATAGATTTATCAAGAACAAATTATTTTAAATGCATTTCATTTCATTCTGGGAAGGCATAGGAGCCCTTGCGGATAGGAGATAAGCCATAAGTGTTGGCTTTATTAACAGTTTTCACACTGTCTCATAATATTTTCTTAAGCAATGAAGGAAGTGTGGGCAATAGAAAATAATCAAAAGGTTTTGCAGAATTGACTGGAATAAACACACAGAGAATAGCTGTCATTGGTCCAGTGTCAAAGTGGAAGGACGTATAGACAGAGTTTTTGCTATGCCCAAAGCAATTTACGTTTCATTACTTACTGAAAAGCTTCTTGCTTGAAGAAGAGATATGTTTATTAAAAACAGAAATTATACCAAACTGAGAGAGGTTAAGAGGTGGGAACTCAAAGTTAACAGATGGTATTAGTGATATTTTTCGAAAAAAGGTGATGTTCACTGGGGAAAATTGCAGAGTTTAATTAAGTTCATCTCACCTAAACTTTATCTGACAGTTTGGGATGCAGTGTAATCCAGTCAAAGGGAGTCAACATCCCAAAGTCCTTGAAAAGTTGGAAAATTAGCAAAAAGGAATTTTCTGTTTTGATTAGAACAAGTGGAAAATACTGAATTTAGAGAGTAACCATTACATAGTTCAAAGTTGCATTGACTATGAATCTGTAATATCATGCAGATCTGGAAAAAGCAAATACCAATCTAAGAAGTATAAGCAGTAATATCAAACATATGAAATGTGAAATAATCCTGCTACATAGGCACCACAAGAGTCTCTACTGGAACAACATGTTCACTTCTGGCCTCTGCACTTTGAGAAAGAGGTGGATCAGCTCAAAAATCCCAGAGGAAAACTGAGAATTATAGAACATCTGAAAAACCATGGCCTATGAAGAAGAGTTGATGGAATGTGAGATATTTAGAGAGGTAAATGCTAGAAGATCACTAATATGAGGTAGGGAATAGCCTGTTTGTCATGCCAGATGGGTTAGGACAAGAGGTGGTGAGGTTAACTTTAAAGGGAAAGATTTAAGTTCATATTAGGGAGAGAAAAAGAACCATGAGTGATATACTGTTGAATAGAGCACACAGAGGTTGTGGTAGCTTCAAGATTTAAAAAGAGAATAGATGAACTCCATTTAAGAATGATACTGTACTGTTGATCCTCCGTGAGAGGAGACTAAGGAAATAGATCATTTGTTGAGGTCCCCATAGGTCCTATTTTCTATGGCCTCTCCTTCTGAGAGCTCCTTCATTCTTCCCGAAGCAATGATAACAGTGTTGAGTATGTAATCAATGTGCCCAGGAAAGTGTAAGGTTGCCCAACTCAAATACAAAACCTCAGCTGATGTATATTGCTTATTTTCTCATGTCTACACCCTTACACATGTGAACTTAGTAAGGCAAATCTCTTTTATCTTTGTATGATGGCAAACGAATCATGCCTGGTTTTAGTAATAACTCTGCAGATCCTACTATCACCTTTGAGATGTTCACAGAATCACATTATGGTTGAGATTGAAAGGGAGTGCTGGAAGTCATCTTACCCAACTTGACCGCTCAAGCAGGGCTACCTAGAATCAGTTGCTCAGAACCATGTCCAGATGGCATGCTCTTTTTGTCCTAAGCCCTCTGAGGATATGTCGTCAAGCCAGGTATGACATGTATTTACAAAGATGTGTCTTGCAGACCCAGAAACTGTGCCATTTACACTGAAAATGGACAGGGATATTTAGGGATAAATGGTATTTAGTTTTTCTGACAGAACAGGCTGAATTCTGTAAGCAAACTCATACTAGTAAACATTATTGATAAGGCTTCCAGTAGCATTGAACTTATTGCGCTCAGTATTGACTACAGCTACATCAGTATTGATCTGTCTTTGACTTTTCACCAGCAAATCAAAAATTTCATGGTTTCGTGCATACTAAGGAGTACTGTATTTTGCTTCTCTGCAGAAGCCACTCCTTATTCAGAGCAGTAGTTATCCCCACGTTTGAAGATTTTCACATAGGTTAAAAATAAGAAAGAAACTGAATTATTCTTCAGTTAGCCATTTCCTGGATCTCTCTTGAGCTAACAACTTGGCCCCTTCTTAGGCTGACAGTTCCCTGCCTTGACACTGCATTTCAGCTCGTATCTCTTGCACTCCACCAGGAATCAGGAATGTATGGAGTTCACTCTGTTGATGCCTCCACACTTGACTGTTTTCAAATAGAAGATCTCAGAGTTGTCCAGCTGAGGGTCATGCCAAAGTGCATTCAAAAAAGCTCAGGAGGTGTGTAGACAGCATCTAGATATGGAAAGGCTCTTAAAACCTTTGGCAATGTCTGTGCCAGAGTAAGGCATCTTGGGATGTCTCATATCAATAAATCTCTGTCTTCTGACCCATGACTGCCTTCCAGGCACCTAGTGCACATCACATACAGCCTGCCCGGCTTCACATAGATGGACATGTAGGGTCCCACATGCCCTAGAGGATTCTCTCCAGCTCAGCTGGAGTGAAGGAGATTGATAATTTGATCCTGACAGAAGTCTTGGAGCATCCATAGCAGACAGTGTCTGACATGGTCATTAATATTGTTACTGAACTTTCTGTGGTTCCGGCAGATTAAGAAGATCTATTACCAGACAAGACATCCACTTCAGTTTGTTCTGTGACTTGGGATTGTTTTTTTTTTTTTCACATTAGTTTATTTATCTGTAAAATTCTTTTTTTTTTTACTTTTCTGGATGTGTACACTTAGTGCTGCTTCTCTAACCACACTGAGCTGAATAGATGCCAAGATGCTGTACAAATTACAGCTACCACAAAAATGAAGCCCTGCAGGTAAAAACAACATTGTCAAGAGTCCATCCCTAGAAATTAAAATAACTAAGAAGTAGGATAATTGCAATCACAAAAATAAAACACATTTTGATGAAAAAAACACATGGTAGCAATAAATTTTTCTGATGGGCCATTGTCATCAAATATTTTGTCAAAAGTGGATTTTGAACACCTAAGAGCTATTTTTCCAAATGCAAATGAAATATGTAGGTAGTAATTAACAAATAGAAATAAATAAACACATCTTTAATAAAAAAAAGCGTAACAAATTCCTACACAATACAGTTCATTTCTTTTGAGTCCACAATACTGATAATGTGGCAGCAGTTAATTGGTGTAAAATTAGCACTAGTGACTCTTACACATTTTCTCTGTCAGCTCTATAGCTGTAACCATCTGCCTAGACATGTTTCAGCAGAAATGCTCCTGTATTTCATAACCTAATTTTTTCCATCACCCTTTCAAGGATATAAGAAATCAAGGATATGATTGCAAGAGTTTCAGGAATGGAATCTCAGCCACTGGGAATACTATTTTTTTGTAGTATGAGCCAGCTCTGTATAAGCTCAGCATTTCTGGATTTTGTTTCTCTGTCCTTTTTCGTGACTTTTTTATTGCTCATGGTAGTATTTTGTCTTTAAAACTCTATTAGAATGCACGAGATCAACAAATGTGTTCAAAACTCAGTTCTGGGAACAGAAAGAGCAGTACAGAATTTGATCCTTGGACATAGTAAAAAGACTGATCACTGAGAATTAGTGCAAGCAATGCAGCACGTCCTCACAAAATAAGTCTGAAAAGATGTCTGTATCTGTAACTTTCTAGCAGTCTAAAATTACAATATGGTTGCCATTTCTCCAGGCAGAGGACAAGACAGCAGTATACGTGTGATGTCACTGGCAGACCACAACTCAGACCTATGTTGTGCCCAAGGGCTGTTTGTGTCACCCTCATAAACCACACTGAAATTCCCTTTGCTTCATCTACCCACTGTTTATATGATAATGATGGCATGTATGGGTCTTGTCAGATAAAAATTTGAGGAACACTGTGATAACAATGTCAAATAGGCTCTGTAAAATCAGTATCTCCAAAAGAACATATTTTCTAGATGGTGTGCTGTAAGATTTTAATAAATACTAAGCTTCTGACAAAGAGTTGGTATGTATGGGACAAATGCAGTACTTTCTGATCACTGATGTTTTTATAGCAGAAATTCATCGTATTGCAAAAAATCCATGAGCACCTAGTCATAGAATCACAGAATCACAGAATCACAGAATCACAGAATCATTCAGGTTGGAAAAGAACTCAAAGATCAAGTCCAACCCTCAACCCAACACCACCATGCTTACTAAACAGTGTCCTGAAGTGCCACATCTATACATTTTTTTGAACACCTCCAGGGATGGTGACTTCACCACTTTCCTGGGCAGCATGTTCCAATGCTTGATCACTGTTTCAGTAATGAAATTTTTCCTAATATCCAATCTAAATCTCCCCTGACGCAACTTAAGGCCATTTCCAGTCAGTATAAACATCTTAGAAATATTAATGCAAAGACTGTTTTGGCCTATAAGCTTTTATTTTTTTTTTTAATTATAAAATGATTATTTGTACTTTTTTTTTCAATTTAAAGCAAAATTTTAGCAAAAATATATTATTTATTAGATGTGGGGTAGTTCAGGAAGAGGGGAAGAAGAATAATGGTTTCCCACTTTAAAGTGTAGAATAATACACTTTAAAAATTGTTGGCATTAAAGAGGCATTGGAGTTTTGGCCAGTAGAGAGAATGAAGTACTTTGCTAAATCTGGATGTCTGGGTTCAGGCCGTGTATTTACATTCTAGCACATTCAAACTTCACACATTATGGAATTTTTTAATGTTGTTTAAAAAAATATGTGACTGGTTCTTCAATTAAGGTCTGATTTTTGAGTACTTGCTGGTGGAAGTAGTAGATGTTAATCAGATAAGGCTATTGTTTTCCTTGGGTTCCTACTCTGTTAATTGATGGAAATAGAACTGGTCAAGGTAAAAAAGCGTTGCTACAGTTATAAAATTAGGCTGTAGGAATTTTCTGATGTGTTATCATGTCACTCAGTGCTATAACTGAACTGCTGAATAAATGGGAAAAAAACCCCTGTGCAACAAAGGAAGTTAAAGGTCACATGCAACAATAAAATGGAAGTAAAATTCTGCAACTTATATGCACATAAAGACATTTTACTTCTTTGTCTTATTTAAATATGTCATTTGATACTAATGTGGCCAGAATGAGAATGAAATGAATATTGGATAATGCTCTTCTGCCTCACACTTCATAAAAATATGTTTTCTCAGGAAACTATTCCTCAAATGCCTATAGCAGAAGCTCGCCTTTGATGCATTCTGTCCTTCAGAGTCTGAGGTCACTACTGGAGGCCATATTCCCCCAAATGAGAGAAAGCCAGCAGCTTCTGCTTTTCATATAAATGTTTTCAATTTCTGACATTTTTAAAGCATATTTTTGCCTCAGTCTGCTTCCCAGTATCCTGAAGTGAGAAAAAAGTCTCATTTTATAAAGTTAGATTGCAGTCCCCCGAACTTACGTGTTTATGCAGAGATATACAGTAGTAGTATTCTCCTTCAAGAGCCCTGTCTACCTCCCTTTAGTGAATAGGCTGAATAGGAAATATTGGTGTTTTCTGCCTAGATTAAGAAGTTCAGTTTTCAGGTCAGAAGGACTAGATGCCATGTTATAACTCTGCATTTCATAACCACCTCATTTCTTACCTCCAGTACTGCTTTAAGGGAGATGGAGCTAGGATCTACAGCACAGAGCGGTAGAGGGGAGGCTTGTGCCTTTCTGGAGTGGATCTGGTTGCTAACTTGGACACTTCTGGTGGTCTAAAATGTCATTAGATGTAGATGTGGCATGGCTGAATCCTGCTTGAGTAGTCTGTCATTGAGGAGGGCTCCAGCAAGAGATACTCAACTCTCCAACTATATAAATATGTCTTTGCCTTTGGCTCAAAAGAAATTAAATGGTATACAATAAGGAAAAGAACAAATTCAATTGGATTCCTACTTTCAAGATGTGGAGACTAATTTCTCATCTTTGTCTTAGAGGTAATCCATCAGTTATGTTTAAAGGTGTCTGAAGAAAAGCAGTGGTATTCCAGGAAAGGTTCTTTCCCTTTTTTGACTGGTACCGTCATTTAGAATTTGACCAGATAGGCAGAGACACAAAAAAAAAAAAAAAGCATATAGAAGTTATGTGGAGTTTCTACTGACCTTTATCTAATGAAATAATGGAATAAACTGACTTCAACAACAAACTCAGTTCAACAACAAAAACCCTGACTCATGGCCAAAACTTAGGGGAAGTTCATGGTGTGAAAAGAATTTGTATCAACTGACACTTGATCACATGTACTTTAATTTGAATGGAGAAAGATTTCTTTTGTAGGGAGAAAGAAAGAGGATTCATAGTAAGTCCACTACTTTGGTTGAAAGACTAATCAGCACATAAATCTTCAAATTTAACCCTGATGAGTTTCCTTCTGACCACAAGTAAGAACAAGTTGGAAGAAAATATTGCCTGAATGCTTGCTGAGCAGGGAATTTAATTAACTTGCCTTCAAAGGATAATTTTCACAACATACCAAGAAGAATGATCTGCAGGAACCTATAATTATTAAAACCAAATTCTATTTTAATTTATTGTTGGATGAAAAGCACAAAACAGCTTAATAAAATGCACTGTCTATCATCTCAGCTGAAATGCAAGCAATCACATTTTTGTGGTATGGACTTGTCTTTGATCAGGAATTTCTAATTGTCAGTGAAGTAGTAAATGTGATGATCGTATCATGGGCATATTACCCCCAACCTAAATACCATCTGGAAGGATTATTTTCTCCCCTAGACCTTCCTATCTTGCATTATTTTGTTGCGCCTTGGTATTCCTACTCATACAGGTCCTCAACCTAACGTTCTCAGTATAATAATTGTGACAATAATAATTAAGAAATTGAAATGGCATGATGGGCCAGTACTGCTCAAACAGAAGAAATACTGGAGATGAATTTTACAAGAAACTTACACCTTTTCCAAAATTAACTTCATTTTTTTTATTTCACTTTTTACAAGAGTAGCATATACAAAGGCAGTGCCTTATGCATCCGCAATAGCCCACTATTTTTTTTTAATTATAGAAAGCACAAATAACTGAACCAAGTATTAAGTCTGCTAATGGTGGTGACGATTGGCGCAGGTGATTGCTCCCAGAGGGTTCTGTTCTTGTCACAGTCACTCTCATCCCTTCTTCCAAATCCTCCCCTGCCACATTTACAATACAATTTTCTGTGTTTCAATTTAGTCAGTGTGCATTTTGGACAAGCAATTTTATAGATGCCAGAAGATAAAGACCCAACAATTTTGAAAGAACTATCCAAGGCAATCTCTTAAGAATTAGAGAATGATAAGAGTAGATCCTGAGAACCGAGGAGGGCAAATATAGGACTTCAGAAAAAGAACAAGAGGAATCTGGTTGATTTTCTAAACTTCATTGTCCTGAAAGATGTTGGTGCAGCTGATTTGTGAACACTGAGGATCTTGCAATACAACAAGAATGAGAGAAACAGCTAGTACAGCTCTAGTGCTAGCAAGTCACACCCAAGTAAATGATTCTTTGGTTAGTTCATTTGTATAGCTAAGGAAGAGGGTGGGGACAATAGAATGATCTTTAATAAACTGTTCAACAGCCTCTTACAAGGATGACATCTCATACACAAATTAGTGAAATATGGTCTGCGTGACATTACTGTGAACTGGATGTCCAATGTAGGCAAAAACAATTCTTGTTTAGTGCGTTGTGAAAATTGAATTGGCTGGGATTCTTCAATGTTTTCTTATGGCAAAAGCACCAACTATATTTGTAATGATGGATGCAAAGTACCTTCATGTATGTGTGGATAACACTTGCCTAGGAGGTGTTGAAACTTTTTCAAGGACAGGATAAAGTGCTAGATACAATAAGGACAAACTCCATATACTGGGCTGGTCCTCTAAATGCAATTCATCATCATCATCTGTGGTATTTTATATCCTGATATATGGCAATTTTCCAAATTCTGGGTCTTGTCAGGCACTGACAACTCGATCTTCAACAACTGAACTCTATGGGATCTTCATGAATTTCATGGGAGCAGGAGGAGGGCTTTAACTGTTCATATTATTCAAGAACAGAAAGGACTTATTTCAGTCTCTTGAAATGAAAACATTCAGTGGAGAAGTTCCTGTTAACTGCTTTCCTCTTTTAATAACAGATCTGCAGAGATTCCCTTTCTGTAACTGTCTGTCTCCTTTGTCCAAGTTGCATTATGTCCTCTTTCAATTCAGGCTGATGCAGCTACATAGTTCAAAGCGCTCCTGCATGCCTTCTCCTTGGGAACTAAAGAGGAGGAGATGAGAAGAGTATTGTGGCTCCGCTTCATTCTTCGGCTGTGGAACAACAGCAGAAGGACATACGCATGAGTCATGCACTTCTCAAAAAGTTACTCTGAGATTGGACAATTACTTCGGGTTGAGGAATCAGGAGAGGAAATACAATGTAAATCCCCAGAACTACATTACGGTATCATTTACTTGACCTAAGGAACTGACCAATATCTGCGGCTTTGTTTACTGCTTTTATTAAGACAATTTATGTTATGTTAGAATTATTTGTTTCTTTCATGAGATAATTTACCAAATCCTATACACAAAATTCTGTTTTCCAGGACACAGTAAGAATAAGACACCTAGGAGAATTCCGGTGCTTTCTTTCTCAGCCTAACTTTCTATCCAATGCTCTACCCAAGAAATTAGTTTTCCTGCTTTGTCTTGTTTTCTTTGAAGTTTACACTCTCGCTGACTGTTTTGAAGCCTCCAGTTTCCTCCTGTCCAATGTCTGCTTCTCAGCTACTTCTGACAAATGAATACAAATAGCTTCATTAATTAATTCCTGATCTTGTGTTTTCCTTCAATATGGTTTGGGTCATGGCTTTCATTATATCCTTTTTTTGCTCAGCTAGGGGCATTTAAATGTTCCTTCTTTTAGTGTTACTGGAAGGATATGATTGTGGTCTCCAGCAGGGTTTTTTATTTGAAACTGTGAAATTCAGGCTTGTTACGACGAAAGATTCTTTTCTGGTCTACTCTTAATTACCATTTCCAGGCATTCTCAAAAGAGAATTGTTGGTATGGATCCAGGAATTTTTTTATATGTTTCTTTCGCTTAGGTGTGGCAACCACATAACCACAGGCACAAATGGATTCTCCTGGATTCAGAGACTCGCTATGTGCAAGTGGGAAATGAAGTGTAGGAAAGACTGATGATAAGTCTGGTTAAAAGAAGAGTCTGGCCAACAATATCAATTAACATGACTAATTAATCGGTTTTTTCATATGCACAGTAATAAATGATGACATAGTTCATAGGAGAGATGAACCTGTGAAGTCCCTGATTCACTGTGACACATGAATTTGCATTTTAAGAATGGTAAGAGCTAGCTATGTAACAATTTTTATATCCAAAGTTATTACCGTTGTACCTGGCTGCCACATAAACTAAAATTTGCATTAGTTCCAAGTGAATAAACATCAGTTTTCATTTCTCCAGTGGTTATGTTGCTTTCTCAAGTATATTTTGATTGTTTTATTTCCAGAAAAACTTTTTTTGAGGGAAAGCTTGTGAAAATGGCACGTGTGGTTTTGCAAGGTGTCATTGTTAAGACATGAAGTATGGTGGTTATAATGATATACAGACATTCCTGACATAAGAAGTGTCCCCAGATGTGATAATTTTTCTTCTGTTGCCTGTCATGAATGAGGGGCCTAATTCCTACACATGAGGAAGTTAGGCCCTTAATTTTTGTTATGATTTAGTATGTCAGGTCAGCCACCTCCCTAAATCCCAAAAGAGATGTACTTGAAACTCACCTTGTATATGAACTTCGAGATCTCAGCAAAACTACACTTCAGAGAGTGAAACCATGTACTGGATTTAGAAGACCAGATCCCAGTATCTAATGAAGAGCTTTTAGATACCAGTCTGACAATAAAAGCACTTGTCCAGGAAGCAGGAGACCTGGTTTTCAGGCCAGGAAATGCAGCAATCACCCAACAGCTTGCATAGCAAACAGTCCTCACTCTGGGTGACGCCGCGCTATGATACAGACAGGAATGCACAAGGAGAACAGACTGGCTTTGTCACACAGTGGTTAGAGAACCCACTTTGCTTTTGGAAAAGCTTAGCTCCTGGGCCATGTGCCCAGAACTGTTTGTGCATTTTACTTCAGATCATCACTGGATGAAAAACAGAAATACTGAAGAGAACAATGACTGGAACTGCACGTCTCTGCCTTTCCAGCAAAGTTCCTGAGTCATTATAATATTAAGTCAAGCACCCATTGCCACTGTGGTTTTGACTGTTCATGGTTCCAGCACCAAAAGTGAACGGAAAGTGAATGTTTTTCCAACACAATCTGTTGTTTAGTAGTTCAGGCAAAATAGATCACATACACAAAAAGGAAGTCTTAAAAGAAGACCAGTTCTCCATGCCACCTGAAAGGTGGAAACTTCTCATGGGTTTTTCAGCTGATCTCAGAGAAATATGCTGTAAACACACCTCACATATAAGGATGCGCAAGAGACACATTTGACGTAACGACTTTCTGCGTTGCAGCTTCATGTTGGAGAGGGAGTTTGAATAATTGCAAAAGGTGGTAATACACTAGAAGTCAATTAGATAAGGCTAGAAACTGTAGGCATGCAGGGTATCTCAAGGACATAAGTGCTCTAGATGGACTAAAATATGATCAAAAAGCAACCCAAAAGATGGACTTTCAATTGACCAGTTCTTTGAATTTAAGCAACAAGATCATTCTTGGAGCACTAAAAGGCTCTTGAGATCTTATTCCAGCTTCATTGAATAGACAGCTTTTCCTAAATTTCTTTAGTTCTGAATAACCCTGACTGAGGCCCAGCACCTTTGCCAGTTCTTGGAGTGATTTCATGTAGTGCTCATGAATCTTTGTTTTAAGCTTCAGAGGTGCTCCAGTGGCTGGCCAGCTTCTTTTTACATTAGTCATTTGTCTGATAAATTTCAGCCTAACTGAGGACAGAAGTTGTGTTGGTCTGTTCTGTCACAGAAACATTGGAGGAAATAAAATCTCTGTTATTTTTTCACCCATCTTTTATTTTCTTTATTAGCCCAAGATGAGCCTTTTAGTTCATAAGGGAAGCTGACAGGGAGCTATGTATTTTCTAATTAATATTTTTATGAATTTTGAGATGTTGGTTGTTTCTATTTGTGTAGCTCCTTGTTTTTGTGGAAGCACCAAGTTAGAAAAAAAATTTATCAACAACATATGAAAGTGGCAAACACATGAAAAATGCTAAAAGCATTTTTTATTTTAATATATTTTCCTTAGGATGACTGAACTGCTGAGAGAGCTAAGTAAAAAATTGTTCCAAACTTCTCACATTGCACAATGCTACAACAGCTTTTCTTTAGATTATTGTCTGTTCCTAAAAATATATGGCCTCTAGATCCCAGTGAAGATAATCTCAATAGGACAGCAGTCTTCAGAAAATGGTTCCATTGGCTTCAACAGTGTGTTGCTGATTTCCTCTGTTTCTCTTCTGTTTTAATTGCTTATTATGCTTTTAACTTCTCTTTCTTAAAATGTTCTGGACTTTTAACCACTTGTCACTCAGAGTTACATTTAAAATTGCCATAACTGAGAGTGATTAAAGCACAGTTTTTTTCCTCATTATTTCAAGGGATATTTCCACTGGTGTATTAGATAGTACTCTGTTTATACTTGGTTTCACTGTTTACTCCTTAGAAGAGCTATTCCCCTTTATCACTGATGAAGAGAATATTTCATATAGTCACCAGGGAGTAAAAAATATTTCAGAACAGGAAAGTATAATTAGAAAGACCTCTGAGGGGAAAAAGCTTTAAAGTATTTTTGAGTAGTTCAAAAATCAATTAGATTTCAAGGAGTCTGTGTTTAATTCTGATTCTCAGAACTATTTCTTGGGAAATTAACTTCCCAATCAATTGAATTACATGACCTACATCTGCTCATATTTATCTGGAGTTTATGAGATGGATCAAGATTTTTGCCAACTCTTGTGATTTTATTACATGTCTTAAGAGATTTGGTTGAGAGTCTTTCTAAATCTCACATGATCTCAGATTTACCATTTCAAACCTAATGAATTCTTCCTCAAGTATAATGGTTCCTATTACTTTCTGTGGGACTTAAATGAAACTACCTTTAGCTGTGGTACAAGAATTCCCTACAATCTTTGTCTTTACAGGAAGAATTTACCCATGAGAAGTATGATTGTTATCACCAGCTTCTCAAGACCTTGTCAAATATAAGAAAAATCTGCATCTGTGCCTAGTAGGTTATTTAGCAAACTTTTAGGAAAAAAAAATAATAAAAATATCTATATTTAAGAAGGAGAAATTGTATTTTGGGTTCTAGAACATATTTTGAAAGAAAGGATGATGATCACAGCAAAATGGGTTTTTAAAACCACATGAATTTATGTGAAACTTATCCAAAAGCTTCTTTGACAAGATAACAAACATTCAAGACACCCTCTCCCACAGCTATTAACCTAATCTGTCTGGACTTCATTAACACACATAATACAGTTCCACAAAGAAGAATATGGGCACTGGGCCAGAGTTAGACAAGAAGTGTCTTCAGCAGAACTCTCAAGGAGATGTGCTGCCTGGGGAAAAATTAGGCAGACAGAAGTCACAGTGGTGTTCCTCAGAAGTTTGGTTCAGGGATTGCTTTCTATTCTTTCTCATTAGTGATGTGGAAAACCTAAGCTCTGTTGTTTATGGGTTCCATTACCAATATGAAAGGAAATTGAAATTTGATAGTGAAATTTCATAGAGAACTTGGGTAACCTTGAACTCATGTAAAAGTAGTGGATGGTAATACATCAGTACAATACACAACCATGATTTTCTGTGGTTTTCTTTTTTAAAGAGGTTTTATTTGGTTTTTGGCTTTGGATTTTTTTTAAACTATCACCTATGTGGTGAGTTTGACCTAGAAAGGGTCAAATATTTTTGGAATACTAAATACAACTTGTGAGCTATACAAATTCAACCTTGCAGAATTCTTTATTTATCAATCTCTTAATGAAATTAACTTGACTTAGAAAGAGGAATATAGCTAGTCAAAGTGCATTTTGGCCTAGTAAAGCTACCAACAAAAGTCAGACAAACACTAGTGTACAGGAACTCATGAAGAAAAGTACCTTGTTTAAAGGTTTAAGTATTAGTGTTTGGGTTGTAACAGATAGAAAAAACAGTGTGCTTTTTTGCTGTTGTGTCTCTCTAACGGCAAGTTTTAAGGAGTTTATTTAAAGGTAAATTAAAAAAAAAAGAAAAAGAACACAACCTGGCAGAAACATGAAACTCCATATAAGCCTGAATAAATAGTCTTCATGTTGCCAGCATTAATTGAAAACAGTCATAGTATTATAAACAAAGAGTAGAAACACAACATGCATTTCACATAAAAGCCTATAGGTAGGCCACATTTTATCTATCCAGAACCCTTCCATATAATCACAATAGCCTAATTGTCTTCCTGTTGACTTCCTACTATTTCAAAACACTGTCCCATTTGGCACAGATATTTTCTGCTAGCAGCTATAAGTAATTTGTCTCGGGGCAGAAAATCTGCTAGTTTCAGCAGTGTCTTAGAAGGGAGCCAGCTTCGGCAAGTAAAGAAACCAACCTAGAGTTTCCCTTTGAAGCTTCCAGCTATTGACAAGTCACAGGATGTTAGCAAGAGGAGAGACTGTGCCAGTATTTGTGTTAAATAATGTTTCTGCTGTATATTAAGGCACAGGAGTTTAATATGTGCCTTGAGCACAGTACGACTTTGCAAAGTGATATTCTTCTGGTTTCCCTCTTAGTCTCTGTCTTTTGTGACTTGTATTTACTGACTCTTTGATGCAAAGCTCATGCCACAAAAACTTGGGAGTTCCCTGAGTGTATTCTCATCGAGTACTCTTCTGGTTGCATTTTGTATCTCTGCTTCTTGCATACACTCTGTATTTATTTCTGCAGAGTGACACAGTTTCTGCAGTGGAGATGGAGTCCCTCCTAGCTCCAACTTCTTCACAAGCTGTGCTACAAAATAGTCTGATGAACTGGGCATTTTCCTGGAAATGAAGGCAATATCAGGATTTTAAATGTCGTTTCCTGCAGGGGCTTAAACCTGAGAACTGCTGATTCCTGTATTTCAGCCACTGGAGGATTTTTCAGTCTAAAGTGTAGGGTCTGGCTGGCAACCAATACTCTCCTGAGTTTAAATTCTGACTTTGTACTCCCCTTCATTGTAGGTGCAGGAGCTAGTCTGAATGGAGCTCAGAGTTCCCCAAATGGTTTGCATTAAGCAGTCCCTCTTTTCTGGTATCCAGCATGTGTGCCTGTAATGTCTGTCTTGGACTTTGTGGTCGGAACCAGTGAATTTGCATGAAATGTCACAGAGGTATCATTTCAGAAGATGCTATGCTTTTTTTCCGTAATTCTGAAGCATGTTGTTTGAGTTTCAAAATTCTCCATCTCAGTTTGTGAAGATGAATCAAGAAAAGAATTTTCCTTTTTTCATGCTAGTTATCATCTGTGGGATTATCCCACCTGTATGAAACCCCTCCAGCTATTCCACTTTTAGTGTCTCTTGCGGAAATGGCTTGGCAGCCATCTCACTTTTAGCCTTTCTTCTGAAATAACTCTCACTTGTCTGACATTTCCTCTCTACTGCTCATGCTGCCTGAGGCAGTAAAATAAATCTGCAGCCAGCTCCAGGGTTCTTTGCACTCCTGTGTGGTTCTTCTCATTATGGATTTGGTGTCATGTTAAGTTGAGATGAGTGGAATGAGCCATTACTTGTTTTAAAACTTTCTTTCGTTACTGGATCTTTCAGCATCAAATCCATCTGCTGTAAAATGCTCTGGTTACACTTTTATGCGCTGCTGAGTATCCGGTCTCTTCCATCTTCTTATCATGATTTGGTCCACAGCCAGGTTCTGAACTGCAGGTCATCTATCCTATTTGCTTATCAGATCAGGGTAAAAGCCTTCTTTCAGTAGGATGAAAACCTTGGACATGTGGTCTTCTGGGCCATAAACTTGCAGTCATTTTAACATCCTCTTTCATCACGAAGCAGGCTCTTGCTGTAGTCTGAGTTGTTGATTATGCTTTGGGATTCTCCTCTGGCGGTTTGATATGTACTTGTTGCAGCTGCATTTTTTCAGAGCTGCATAAATCCTCATGAGTGCCAGTATCTCACTATAGGGCAATTGTCTCTGCTACTATCAGCTAAACAGGTTGCTAACAGTAAATGAGAGATAAGAAATTTATATTGGTACCAGCAGAAAAGGTTCCTATTATTCAGATCAAATTCTGACTGATTCACAGGCTGGGAGAAGAAGTCATGAAGAACCAGATTTTCTGGGATGGTTTGATGATGTTTTGCGGTACGTAAATGAAAAATGGTGAAAACGTTATGAAATTTCAACTGTTTCAAAGGACAAAAATATCTATTGATCCAGAAGCCAGCAAGAAATAAGAAGACCTGCAGCTTGAATAAACTTGATGGATATTATTTAAATAAAAGACAGAAGTCTCTGTCTGTGTATTTATGCATACAAGTACATCCACTTCAAAATACTAAAAAAATATAAAGAATGGAAATCTTTGCAATAGACAAAGGGGAATGTATATCTGGTGAAATAGTCAGGGTCAAATATTTTTAAGTGAGGTTTCTCAGAGCTGTTCTTAGAAAATTATAATTCACTCTTTCCTAAGGATCCTACTGGAACTCCCTTTGGCCCTGGATTCATTAATTAGAAAATACAAAACTAGTTTTTTTGAAGGTATAGCAGATTGTGATGATGGAAGAAAGAACATCTTTATTACATTTGCAGACAACACCAAGCTGGAACAGTGCAATAGAGGACAAGGTTAGAATTTAGAATCATAGAATCATAGAATCATAGAATGTTTTGTGTTGGAAGGGACCTTTAGAGGTAGCCAGGACCTTTAGCCAGGACCTTGCCAAATTGGAGAGGAGATGTGAGAAAAATAAGATGTGATTCAGCAATGATAAGCAAATAAAGAGATCTATATTTAGCCAGGAATTGTCAGCTACATAAACATAGGATGTGAAACTAACTGTTCAGTGGTTCTCCAGACAAGGATCCCAAAGTTGTAGTGGATCATAGCTGGACATGAATCAACAACATCACAGCATATAGTAAGGAAGACAAGCCAAATATCAGACTATGTAAAGAGTCATGTCTTTTATAAGACATATGAAGAAATTCTTCTGCTCATCTTAGCATTAGCACCACCTTAGCTGGAGCACTGTGTCCAGTTAGGGGACTATACTTCAAGACAGGTGTAGACTAGTTTGAAAGAGAAGAGCTGTGAGAATAGTTGGAGGCTAGAAAGAGGTAAATATTGTAGTTTGGTCTAGAGAAGGGAAGACTGATGTGAGACATGATAACAGACTTCAAATATTTAAAAAGCTACTGCACAAAGGAAGGGAATATATCAGTAGTGGATAGTGTAAGAAATAATTGACTTGAACTACAGCAAAGCAGGCTTAGGCTAGACATTAGGAAAAACTTTCTAAGAATAGTGAAATACCAAGATAAATTGCCTAAAAGGGTTATGTGATACTTGTCTACATTGTAAGAGGATTTTAAGGATTGGTAAAATCAGTGAGTGCCAGGAATATTTTAACTAAACACTTCAAAGTGAAGTGTACATGTAGATGAAGCTGTTCATAACGAAATAGTGTTGCATTGGTGGTACTGAAGTTGCCTTGGTTTCAGAAACAGGTGTCAGGTACACAATCGGTGTAATCTGTCATGATGTAAGAAACTTTCGTGATTGTTAACAGAGACTTGGAGTATGACTATGTGTCCTCGAGGTTCAAGCAGCCATATGTGCCGTGTGTCAGACAACGCATATCCTGTCTATTGCCCTGCTACAGTTAGTGAACTCTTTTATAACCTTGGGGATACTGCTGAGGATAGCCAGATGTTTTCGACCCGTTCCTGGTCATCTCATTTCCACAGGATGATGTAATACTGCCTGGAATACTTCTCTTTCTGACATAAAATTGCAAGCATACCTGTGTGGGAAGGTGAAATGTTGCAGCTTGGACAACTCCGTCTTTTCTCAGTATATTGATCAAGAATGGCTTGATTGCCATTCTGTTGGGTACAAGTGACCTGAGTAGTGACACAAGGTCCAAGCTTCATCATGCCCTCCACATGAGCCACACAGAAAGTCTGTTCAGATCATGAAGAATAGGAGCTCAGGGTTGCTGCTGATTTTGATTGAATTTAAGCTATAGTTGTATAGTCACCTAAATTGAAGCAAAATACGTTACAGAGGGGGAAAGCCATCTGGAATAGTTATCAAGTGGCTGTGAGATCCTCTGGTCAGGTTGAATGGGTGCAGGCAGCCTGCTACCAATATCCCTTGGTTTCACCAATGTAAATATCAGCTAATACACTCTGGTCAGTGTTGGGACTCCATTTCAGTATAGGGGCAGCCTTAGGTTCCCTTTTTTGTGCATTTCAGAGAAAGTATCTAAAAAGTTTTCAATAGCATCAAACGTTTTTTTTCTGGGAGAAGAACTCTATATGTGCCGCTTATGCATTATAGCACAGCACATGGCACAAACAACAGAGTTCTTCAACTTTTAAGAGGGAAAAGCATTGAAAACTGAAATCTTTTCCATTTTCTCCTATCAAATACCCCAAAACCAGAACTGCAAAAGTTTACATTGGGTGAGAAGCCACCCTTCTAAAAAGAAACGTTGGCAATATGATGAGTTGAATACCTGAAGAATGAGAAACAGAGATGTAAATATGAAAGAATATGTTTTAAAGGAGAATTTATAAGGTAATTAATAAGGAACATGATGACATACTGGTGATTGATTGAGCAAAAGATAGTAAGGCGGCTTTTAAACAAGAATTTAGAACAAGGAAAAACCTCAGTGATTTACAGTGAAACGTAGGCAAATAGGAAGCATTGCTTACCTGTGCTTTTAGGATTCTAACAGGAGGAGTCCAATACATGGTGCTTCAGACATGAAATACTTCAAGAATAGCTCTGAAGCTATATTTGCTAAGATTAAACGTTCTCAAATCGTTAGACTTCCGTAGACTAAGCATATAATTTAAAATAAACATTTTAAGGCATGAAGTACCTGAATTCAGCTAAATTCCCTAAATTTAATCTGTGTATTACAGACCAGGTAGTTTCACCATAATGCACCACTGTCTTTGGCAAAGCTTGGGTAGACATTAATAAAAAACAGAAGAGACCAATATTCCATTAGTAGTGGCAAAATAGTGTAAAAATGGTGTTAGTAAGTCCAATATGAGATTCCAGATGATCACTGAATGGTAAATCAGGCTACAGAAGGAGGGGAAAGGTTGCTAAGGAAGAAAAGGTCCTTTCAAAAAAGAGAACCAATGAATACTATAAATTTTGTGCAGCATACTTCAGTCAGGCACCTGGGAGGCTTCTGCATGCACAGCTGAACACTGATCCATCTTTCTCAAGATGCTGCAGTCTTTAGCTCTAAGGTTAACACTCTGTGTTCAATGTCTGATGCTATAGAGAAAGACAAAAAAACTTTAATCAAAATTCTCCTCATTTTTAAGTAATCTTCTGCAATTACTACTAACCCTCTGAGCCTAAGAATTTATTAAGAAGTATTATCGGGCTACAAAGACACAAATGCTACATGGTAATGCTAGCAAGGGTTGTCCTAGCCAGCTATCTCAACTCTGCATGCACCTGACACTGGCAGAAAACAAACCATATTTTTGAAAACACTACACTCATTTTTCCTCAAAAGTTCCGACCAAGTGTCCATCCGCTGTGACTCTTGGACAACTCTTTTAGTGTTTAATACCACATCTGCTTTCAGGCTGCCTCAAGCACACATGGCAAAAGATCTTTTACAATTCTAGACCATTTTTATGGCACTCTTGAAATCTCTGAAAAAATCCAAGACAAAATGGCCTGTAACAGTGCCAGGTATGGAAGGGTAAGAGCGTGTGTGATGGGGCACCCAAAACTGAGAGGGAGTTTGCCCCAAACTGACTACATTAAAGAGCAAGATGGAAATAAGCCAATTAAAGAGTATCCAGTGAATTACAGAGACTTTGGAAACAAAGAGGACATCAACTCGAGAAGCAGTGCCACAGGAGTGTTGAAGCCTGTAATGGTCATTGGGAGAGGCTTTGGAGTGAGAGGAGCAGTGAGCTTTGCTGGGCACAGGCAGGCATTGCCCCACAGCATCGCCAGCCCTGCCTGGGCTGGGACCAGCAGCGCCCTGTGGGGCAGAGGAACAGCCTGCACCCAGCCAGGGACCCACAGCACAGGAGTGACATGGGGGAACCCCTCCTTGGGGAGCATGTGGGGCATCTGCTCACAGTGGTGCCATAATGGGGTGCAAGCAGTGGCAGGGGTGATGGGCAGGTTTATGCTGTGTAGCTGACACTGATGTATAGTCCACTGGTGATCAGTTTATTATCATTAATAAATCAGTAAACAGCTTCCATCCTGATTTGTTTAAAGTATATGAACTGAGGATTTTCCCATGTGACAGTTCCATACATCTGACTTAGCATCATTGTTTTCTGAAAACCATGCACCCTGTTCCATAGCTCACATGGTATGTCCCCAGAGGTAACACTTTGTGTTTAGTTGTATTGAACACATCTGGTTGCATTCTAACGATTTCAGAAAATGATCTAGAATGTTCTGTGTCAGTTGTTCTCATTACTTACTGTTATGTCATTTTTTAAAAAAAATTTTATTGTTACAAAAAGATTTGATAAGACAAAAATACTTTCTCGTACTGATCCAAGACCTTTTCTTGTTAGTTATGCTTTCTCTTTTACATATTAGCTTTGAAAACTGTACTCTGAACTCCATCCACAAGACAGCTTTCAAGTAATTGAATTTTTCTCCTGCTATTAGTGTATAATGCAATATGGAAAATGTCATATAGTAATAAGTCAAGTATTGATTGTAAAACATTGGAATGTGCTGTCTTCCAAATACACTATGTCATTGCCATTGCTTTTGGAAACCATATTTGTACTGCTGTCAATAATGACCGCAAGTTTATTTCTTACAAGGCTTTTGTCTGTAAACAAAATTGACTTATACATATTCCAGGATTTATCTTTATTTGCATCTATCTATGAATCTATTTAATCATCTTTATTTTAGCCTTCCTATAAATTAGTTTAACTGATTTGTAATTCACAGGATTATTAATCTAATCCTGTTTAAATACTGGAACCGCATTTGTAGTTATCCAATCACTTGGAAATTCTTCAGTTTCCCAGGACTTTTTAAATATCACATGAGTTGTTCTGAAAGCTCCCAGATGGTTTGCTTAGGGCTCTTGGGTGTTGGTTATCTCAGCCTGTTGATTTGCAAATGTTTAATTTCAACAGATGTTCCTTTGCATCTTTCTTTGCTACACATGGTAAACTTGCTACAGCATATGGGATACATACAAGCTCATGCTTCTTTCCACATACAGTGCGTAAATGTCTATTGGCCATTTCTGCATTGTAATTCATTTTTTTGCCAGAACCATCTAAATGGACATGTACCTGTAATCCAGACCTCTCAATATTAGCTTTCCTCCTGTTTTAGCAGGCCTTCAACATCTCCTTTTAACTATGCTGGCCTCCTACCCAGAATAACCATTTTTTCATGTCCTTGGAACTGTGTTTTAAGGGATACCCAATAGGATATTCCTGAAAAATTCCTCGCTTTTATTAAAACACTCCACATTAAAAGCACGTACTTTGTCAGTTATCATCTGTTGCCTCAAATTTGGTAAAAGTGACCACTTCAGGGTTCAAGTATGCTGATAATGGGTGTGTTCTGTTCTTGTAACTGGAATCTAACTAGATTGAGATCACTGGCATCTTTTTTTAGGCAAGTAATTGCCACATCTCTGCCAGTAGGAATAATAACCAAATACCGAGTTACCTCATGCTGTTTACTCTTGGCTACCCAACACGTCCAGCAAAGACCCCTTGAGTTGAAGTCACTCTTGGCAACACTGGTTTTCTGCCTATTGCATCTCAGCTGTGGTTTCAGAGGCAGTTTGCACTGTGCATGAAAGTTTAAGGTTGTAACAGAAAGGTACTTTGCTTAGTTTCATTAACCAGAACTTCTGTCCATAAACTTTCATAGTGAAGTGTTTGGAGTCCTCTGCGGCTGCAGCGTGTTTGACATGAACTGTTACTTCCTCTCTCTCATCCCTCTTTCACTCATTTTATTTTTCTAAAGGCAAACTACAGGATTAGTTGAAATATTAATGCAACAAGATTCATCTCATCACTTTGCAGCTCTACATGCTCTGTAGTCCTGCTCACACATATCTCCATGCTACTCATCATGGCAGCAGCCTAGAATCCCAGCATTGTTATAGAGATGTTACAGAAGGATGTCTTCCTTCTGTGCCTAGATTTTTATGACACCACAGATTTCATACACATAGCTTGGTGTACGTCCTATAATAACAATGTTATTATTCTGCTCTATTTAGGTAGCTGCAGAATCTTTCTGACTAATCTTTGTTGCGGAGAAAAGATCCATCTGATTTGTACAATGTTATCTTGAAGGCAAATGATACCACCCTATCCAAATTACACATTTCTTTCTCCACTCACATAAAACAAGTTTTCATTAGATACTCCTTTTTTTTTCTTCTGTTACTCAAGTAACAGAAGGGATATCTGAGAATGCCAGAAGGCTACTCCATCAGCTTCCTACCTATTTTCTTGTCCAGGAGGCAGCACAAGTCATTTTCAAATTTGGATGATGACTCTGGTAGATGTTGAAAAGATAATCCATAAATCTTACCATATAGAGCTTCTAAACTGACAGACTTGTACAAACTCACTTTTCCTATCTGAGTAAGCACTGATACTCTAAACCAAGAAAACTGCTGCAAGTATAAAGCTTGCATAGGTCTATTTGTTCATTCTAGAACATTGTCTGACATAACAGAACAATCTCTGTGGCTTGGCAGGTTCAATGGACATGTAGGTGTAAAAACAGACTTGTACAAACTCACTTTTCCTATCTGAGTAAGCACAGATACTCTAAAACAAGAAAACTGCTGCAAGTATAAAGCTTGCATAGGTCTATTTGTTCATTCTAGAACATTGTCTGACATAACAGAACAATCTCTGTGGCTTGGCAGGTTCAATGGACATGTAGGTGTAAAAACTTGATGTTTATCATGCCTGAGTCGTGAAATAGTAACTCATTTTGGGCATGAAAAGTGCTTGTCATGTCATGACAAATGTGAAGAAAGGTATAGTACAAATTTGGCTCTTTACAGACAGTTCACCCTAAATGTGCACACATGAAGATTACAAGTTAAGTCTACAGTCAGGCGTCTAACCACAGACTATATACTTAGCTGAAATGCAAGCTCTTTTTTAACTCCCAAATGGTTTGATTTGGGGAGTAAAAATCATTTCAAAAAATCACTTCTCAGAAATATGTTGTTTGGTTTAACAATATCTTGAGACTTGCGTAATGATCTGCCATCTTCACTCTGAAAGAGTGGACAGTTTGACACAATCACAGTTGCAAATAAAAGTGCATTGGTGGTCTGGCTCCATCTCGCAAAGAGTGATTTGGTTACATAATAGGAATTACATGAAGTACTGTAAAAGGAAGACCAGTCTTATTGCTGCGTGGGGTGTCATTTGTCTAATTTTATTATTCAGACAGATATTGCAGGTGCATGCAATACCATATGTATGCTGGTGCAATCCATATATGTAAATGAGGTTAGGAAAGAGAGTTCAGCTTCATTTCTTTTCTGTGACATTTAGAACCTCTTTTGGAATAGTTTTTCTCCTTAGTTTTCTACTGTTTAATAGACAGCAGATAACTATTAATGATTTTTAAAAATAAAACATTTAATTTCTGTATCAGGTAACTAAGCATGGTTTTCTTCCCTTGGTTTTCCATATCAAACTACAAATTTTTATTCTCAAAAGAACTAAAAAATAACTTCTTAAAAATGAGTAGACAAATTTCTATTTAGAGCATGAAAATATTCTGCTGCTTTAACACCTGTGATATTAATTTGAATGGGACGGACTATAACATTCGAAATAAGTGATTGTCTAGCAAGGAGACATGAGAAATCCCCAATATGAGATATTTGTTCTATTAATAATAATACGTGTATTATTATGATATTTATTTTTCGTTTACTGACACTGATGGTGATATTCATATATCACATCTAACACAGACTAGCTCTTTTGACAGGATAATCAGGAAAATTCCCTTTGTCTAAAGACACATTAGAAGAGAGAGAAGATATATAGTGGAGAAAGGGAAGAAGGCATCTTATGAATGATGACCTTCAGAAAGAAAGACGCTTTATTTGTAACACTGACAAAGTTTACTCTGCCACTGAGAACTAGAAAGCTAATGCAGCTGCAGGAATGACTGATACACACTACAGTTAATCTTGGACCTCCCAGGTCTCTATTCCTGGCAGAAAATCTGGGAGGAGAGAGTCACTGCCTGTGGTAAAGGAGGATAGTGTTGGCACAGCCTGGGTAAACTGAACATATTTAAGTCCATAGGACCAGGTGGGGTGCAACATTGTGAATTGGCTGAGGTCCTTGCAAGGCTGATCTCCATTGCCGCTGAGCAACAGCAAGGTGAACATTGTACCCATCTTCCAAAAAGGGTGATCCTTCCTCAAAGAAGGAGAAATCAGGAACTACAAACCAGTCAGTTTCACCTGAGACCCTGTAACAATTTGTGGAGAAAGTCCTCTAGGAAGCCATGTCTAGGCCTTGAAATCCTAACAGAACAGGTGATTTAATCTTGAGGAATTTTCAGATGCATACATAAATTAAAAAATGTACCCCCTTCTTGCTTCTTCAGTCCAATGTTCTATTTTTCGTATCTTTAAATTGGCTGACTTGTGGTGAACACATAGCTGTGTTATGTTGGAGTATGTATATTTGTCTACAGAGTAAACCATACAGAAGTGCTGTGAATGCTTTTGTGAAAGCTTTTGGGCACTTAAAAGAACATGTTTACTCATTTACTTATTTATTGTTAGAAAAATTACTTTACTGGCTTAAGGGAGAGCACAGATACATCATGGCTGGAGAAATGCCAATTGTATGTTAAATGTTTTTTCTCCTGGAAAGATTAAATGCACAATATTTCATTCCAACTTGACTTGCTTCATTTACAAAATTGGCAGTTGGATTCTTTTGTAAAATGGGTCTGCTCTTTAAACATTTGCACTTGGTAAAAATGTTAGTATGATTTAGAGTTGGAATGGATTCAGGTTGCTCATTTTGTGGTCATTGTTGCTTTTATTTGTTTGTTTAATTTTATTTATTTATTTATTTGCAGTTGCAGAGGACCTCTATTTTGTTGATTATGTCATTGATGTTTGGAAAACACAAAGATATAAACTAGAAAAACCAGTATTTCACTATGAAAATTATGGTAATTCTATAAAAGAGCAGTGAATTTTGGTTTAAATGCTATGGGAAAAATGAAATAATGTTTGTGTTCATGTATAAGTTCAGACTTCATCCTCACTTCTTTCATACCAGGTCACTTTCTTCTGTGGGTTGCCTTTTTGCACTTTCTTGTCTGTGCTTGAAGTTTGACTTTGTGTGGTCTACCATTGTCTTTGCTGAGAAGTCGTTTCTCATTTCTGAAGACACTATTGGAGATAGTGGAGATCAGCGAAGATATTTGAACTGACAAATTCTTGGTTTAACACTTGGTCCAGCAAAGAACTTGAAGCTATGATTAACTTTAAAGGCCAATGATTTTCATGAGACTGATCATGTGCTTTTCTGCACTTCTCTTGTGTATGTCTGTAGCCAAGAAGAGAGGGGTCTGCTCGGCTGGGCTTGGGGAGCTGTGTTTTTCCCCTCATTTAGGTACTCAGAGATGTCCACAGGCCAGGAGTGCTCAGGCATTTGAAGAGGACCTTGGAGAAGAAAGCAAAAGGGTAACACATTTCTACTCAGTCATGAATACTTCAGTAGTAAATTGCTATGCACTTTCGTAAAGTCAGTTGATGATTTTACTTTGTTAATTTTGGTGACGATCTAGACCAGTGTGCAGAGCCTGTGTATAGAAACTTCAGTAAGTGTGTGAGACCGGTATGGTTGATTTACTAGCAAACAGTGCTGTTATGGCTACTTCACAGCCCCTTTGCAGCCATTATAATCTCCTGAACAACTTCTGTTAGCACTAAGTCCTGGACAAAATTAGCCCTGCTGCTAGAAGGCAGACTGTAATTTTTACTACAAAATTCAGCTGAACCTTGTATCCCTTGTGGATCACCTCCCTTTTGAGAAAACTTTATTATTATTACATTAGAATGGAAGCAGTGTAATGTACACGTCTGAAACTGCATACTACAACTCAGATGCTACTTTTAGTCTCGAAAGGCACTGTTGTACCTATTCTTAGATTCAGTATCTGCATAATCCCTCCAGATTCCCTGGAATGAAACCCCCAGCATACATTTTTCACCTGAACACCTCTCTACTTTGCCTTGTCTTGCCTTCCCTTTTCTTGTTAACTAATTCCCCTTTTAATGAAGATGTATCTGGAGTTAACAAAGAAAAGGAGCTAATGCAGTCATCTGTCACTGGGGTCAGTCTGCTGCATGTCCTGTCCCTTTCCCTGCCCTTTGTCTCTTATCTTTTCAGTGGTTAAAGCCTGTTAGAGAAGGAACTGCATTTGTATGAAACAAAGCACTGTGGAGACTATTTTTCGGTGAACTCCTGAGGCTTACAGTAAGATCTATAATAGCATATAGTTTAAAGTGGCAACAGTTCAGTAAGAACAAGAAAAAAATAAATGGCATTTAGGTCACATTCCTAGTTTCTTAGAAAATACTGAGGGGCAGAATAAGGAAAAGAAATAGACTTATGTCTGGAAAAAGCTAACATACGTAGCTAAGTCCCCTAGCATGAAAAAGAACTGTGTCACAGACATAGCTGAGGTTAAGAATAGACATGTTACATCATCTTTTGCACAATGTGGTAGTGGGAAAAGGGAGGAAATGAGGCCTTAGGAGAGGAATAAATAAATTACAGCCAGATTTTATTGAAATACAGCTAGACTGGAAGGTCCTTAGGAAAAATCGATTGTGGTCTGTGTCAGATACAGGTGAGGAAAGAACGGAAAAAACTACTCTAACAAAAAGAAAAGAATAGTTGGGGTTACTAATGACATGGAAGAAATGGCCAGAGGATCTGAGAACTTTCAGTTCATCTTTTTTTTTTCAATTAAGAGATCCTGTAATTACTTCTAACATGTTAACGATGGTGGCAAGCTGTGCAGCAGTCTTTTGAACTCCAGAGTCTCCCTAAGCCGAACAAGAAAAAAGTATACAAAACTCTGAACAGTTTCTTTCCCACATTAGACTTTAACCAAGACTCCAGTCAAGTTAGTAAAGAGAAGATTCTCTTGAGAGCAAGTTTTACCTTCCGAATCATTCCTCTGGCACCTTGCCTATAGCACGTGGAAAAATAAGGGAGTTTCATTAGCCCTGTGAGAACACAGAACCACTATAGGACAGGAGCTGTGGTCAGCAGTGGCAACTTCTCACCCTCCTTGGAGAAATGTGGCTCTTGGAAGGACAGTTGCCAGTTAGGATGTGCAGAGAAGCTCCTGGTAAAAGTAGCCAGGAAGCCAGCTGAATGCTAGGCTTCTTTGCACAGACCAAACAAATGGTTCAAAAACTCTTTCTTTAATTCATTGGTGGCTTTAATAGTCAATAATCCAGAAAGAAATACTTAACCTGTTAAACCATAGTACAAGAAGCTGAGCTGGATGACCTATCAGCCTCTAAATCTTCAGTTAGGGCTTTGTAGAAAAACCTGTTCTGTGCTTCCATTTCTAGACTGGAGCAGAGAAATGCAGGGAAATAGAAAAGAAATGTGCTTGGTGCTTCTTCAGCTGACAAAAACCAACATCCCAGCTCTGAAAGTATAGACAAAGTCTGAAAGCAATTTAAACTCTTTGGAGAAAAGTTTCACAAAATAAACAAAGTGTATATGGTTACACAGGATAAATTCTGGATAGTAAATTAGTAAGTTTGAAACAGGTGTCAGGCAAAGATTGCAAAAGCTATAGCCTAGGGATAAAGGTGAACTGTAGATGATACAATATGTCCACTGAAACCATCCACTAGTTTAATTCTGGAGCGCTGCATCCATACATGGGACGGGATGGGGTCAACTTGGAAGCTCTCTTTTGTCTCTGGACACTAGAAATATGGAAACATATTCTGCAACATCCTGGAACTTAGTACCTCTTAATGCTCTGTGGTTTTAGCAATTATACTTATTTCTGAACTTTTATTTAAAATTCTTCAGCATGCCGATATAGTTTTGCTTCAAACAAGCAAGCTGTTTCAGGAAAGGTGTGTGTCATGTAAAGGATCATAGTTCCTAATCCCACTCTCATTTGGGGCCTATGTCTGGGAGAGTTTGTGTCCCAGTAACAGACAAAGGAGCAGTGTGTAATCGATGTGCGCTCACAGCCCTATGTAAATCCAAAAGTGAGCCAGTAACAACAAAAGATGTGCTCGCCTTGTAAAAGGGTCCATGATATTTCTACCTGACCCTTCTTTATGGAAGTAGCTCTTAGATTATAACAGATGTCACAAAGGTGTAGAAGTCTAACGAGAGCTTTAGAGGGACACAGTGAACCAGAAAACCTTTTGCCTCAACCATATCAACTCTTTTCAGGACAGCAGTGGCCATGTGCTCACCTCCAGAAGACCAGCTAATGGATTCCTTAAATTGCCTCCATCTTCACAGTGGCTTCTTGACCCTGCTGGCTTCATATCACAAACTTACTGATGCAAAACTCTGAGGAGACTTTGGGCAAGCTCTCGTTAATGAGGACTAGACAGAAGATACTGCATATGTATATGTCAAGAATAAGAGCAGGATGATTGAGTAAAATTAACTTTGGCATTTTTAAGATTTTGATGTTCAAATTTGCAACTACTACACTTTTTTTGAAGAATGTTTTTAAAAAAATTCCTGCTGTATATAAAACAAAGTGGAAAAAAAATCATTGTGTGGTTTTATGCAAAGCTAAAATAGAACACTGCCTTCTAATCATTGCACAATCAATGAGGCACAACGTTACAGGAACAATGGAAATTTGTGCACTTGGATCCATTTTTAAAGAAGAAAACAAATAATATATAGGTTTTCATATCTTTTTTTGTCATTTCAGAGGAAACTGTCTTATAAGTATGCTTCCTGTTACAATTTCAGATGATCATTTCCTGGTTCCAGATAGACTGCCTGTTCTCAGTCCTCCAAAGTAAACCAGTTAAAAACCCCTCCAGAACTATAGGGGATTAAGTTGTCAGAAATGCAAGTCTAAATGTAGGTAAAACCTGCTCCAGTTTCTATTTTAATCTGAACAGACACTAGCTCAGCCTACTCAGAAAATAAAAATAAATTTGAAACAGACATCAGGAAGTCACATACTTTACAGGAGCCCTGCCTGGAATGGCCTAACTAAGCAGGGTCACTATGGCTGAACACTGAGACTGTTAAAGTATCAGTTCCGAAGAGAATTGGCATATTATGGGAGTCTTCATTGTTTTCATTATTACCATGGTTTTATAGAGTTTAGAACTCTTCTACAGTTTAAAAAGTCATATCCCAACCAAATTCAGTGTGGTGGTGTTGTTGCAGTCAAACCCCTCAAAAAGAACTCTTCTAGCTTTCATTTTGAGTTTGGCAAATGCAGTAAAAGAGAGAACATCCTTTGGCTTGCAGTTGCTAGGCTGTCCCACAGAAAGCTGTCTTGCCAGCAAAGCAGCTCAGAGCTTCTCAGCACTGGAAGCAAAATTTAAATTCTACTGTTGCGGCCAAGAAGCTCCTATTTTGGGGATGGGGGAGAAGGGTAAGTGATACAGTGTGGCAGCACGCCACAATAAGTTATGGCAGTCACAAAGCAAGCAAAAACAAGCAGAAGCAGAAGCAGAGGCAGAAGCACTTTAATGGTTAATCATAACATTTTTATATCCCCTGGTCCCCCACCCCCAGAGTCTCATTGGTGAGGGTCTTTTGACATGCAGCTCCTTTGTTCTTCTGATTGGTCATCATGTGCCTGTTCACACGACCTTCACGCTTATCAAAGAGTTGGATTTTCCTATCCTGTTTCTTCGTTCCTTTCCTCCTGTTTTTCAACCACAGGTACACTAAATAATTAGCTCATAGACATGGCTCTATTCCACCAAGACCGTCAAGGCTCCCCGTGGCCCAGCCTATTCCTGCAATACAGCTGAAAAGGGAGTATTTTCAGGGAGAAAATGCTACACTCCAGTTTGCCCATTGGCAGTTGCTGCTGCCGCAGCCAGCAACATTTCCAGGCTTCTATCACAGGCAAAAAGCTTCTAACAAAGCCATTTTGCTGCTGCTCTGTGTCGTTGTGTCTTTCCACATCAGCCAGTATAAATGTCAGCAGTGCTACAGGTGTAACCCACAACGATAAAGCCAAGCATCAGTGGGTAAAACCCCTCCCCTGACTGCCTCATACCCTGGTGGGATAAACTCTGTCAACTACTGCTGGCACCAATGCCACCGGTTAATCTACAGTCCAGCAAGAAGCACCTTAGTTCCCTCATCAGTACACCCTTCGACACAAATCTTCACTTTAAACAGAAGTCTTCACTTTAAATTAGGGTAGGGGAGAGAGAAGGAAGGGGGAACAGTAATGTGGAAGCATGTGTTGCCTCAGAAATGAGCTGAGACATCCTAGCAGTTTTCTATAACTAAAAACTCCACTGGTTTTACTTTACTTAGCTGGGAATATTGTCCAGAATACTAAATAGTTGTTTTTTCACACTGTATACAAACGCTTAGTCTGAAATCTACTTCTTTAACAACGTTCTGGAGTTACCCTGCTTGTTTATGCTTATCTTGATTATCTCAAAGGGTTGTTTTAACACTGGAACTCTAAGGGCAACTGATATGCTACCAAGGGTATGTGATCTAGTGTGTTCATGTCAAATGCAGACATTTGTCTACATGCAGCTTTATGATGGATTTTTAAATTGTATTCCCTTCTGGAGAGATGTTTGCCCACCAGAGGGAGGAATGGGAGGGGAGATGAGGGGGAACTATGTGAAGAACCAGTACTGACTTCGTTTTCATGATGGAATTTTGCCTTCCAGTCTTTTTTTTAGACTCCTACTGGTAAAGAAGCTCATTGCTGGCATTAAGCCTTGACATACTGGAAGCATATTGGAATTTATGACTCCATAGATTTGTACATTTGCTTGCTGAGGATCTGCATGTACATAAACCATGCAGTTAAAAAAAAAAAACAACAGCCTCTAAAATAAGTATGAGAAAGATCTAACAGTGACTGCTCTGTTTACTATTAGCTCATGAGACAATATGTATCTTACTGATTTTACATCACACGAAATGCTTTCATGAAAGCTATTTAGCAGCTCAAATGCGTGTTTTTACACAAAACTAAACATCTAACAATGAAACTAACTGTTTTTCTCTTGGCTACATTTTTCTTCTTTAACATCCAGCATGTAATTTTGTCAAATCCTTTGGTCTTAATGCAACAAATGGTGGAAACTATTTCAAGACAGATCACTAAAATGGAGTCTTGAAATTTAGAGTTCTGGTCATAGGAGGTTTTCGTTCCGAGTTCTGTATGACGTGATAACTTGGTATATGTAAAGCAAATTAAAAGGAGAATCAAGTCCAGCAATAGTGTTCCGGCCCTTAAATACAAATTTTTCTCAGTTATTTTGTATGCTAGGAATGCAAATAGACCAGAGTACTTGACTCATTCTCCCTTGCCTTGCCTTGCCTTGCCTTGCCTTGCCTTGCCTTGCCTTGCCTTCCCTGCTTTTAATTTCATTGGAAAACTTCACTAAACTATGAAGGCTTAAATTGCTTTTAATAATTTCCTTTATTAAGTGTAACTTTCCCTGTTTCTTAAGAGCAACAAAACTGATAGCTTTCTGCAAACAAACCATGAACCAATCTGCTACATACTGAAAACATCTGCCCAAATTACAAAGAAAGGCAAAACAAAACAAGAAACTCAGATACCATAGAACTCTGCTATGACCACATTTTGAATGTATCTGTTTTCTGTCTTTGATATTGCTTTGCTTCATTTTCTGGTCTTTATGCTTGTTATTTTGGATGCATATGACAAACAAGGATGACTAATACTATGACTGAAAGATTAATCTCCTATTTTCTTTTTGCTTGAGTGAACAAAATTAAACAAATGATCACAAAGTTTAAATTCCCTTGGTATCAAAAAGAACATCTGGAGCTGTTTGTTTTGAATACATACCTTTTTGAAACATACATGCACAAAACATTTCCAGCTAGTCTCACAAGGTCCAGTTCTTCTCTCCTTTAACTTGGATAAGCCAGGAATTACTCCACTTAGCGGAGAATGTCAGGTTGCTCAAGTAAATGAAAATTTCAAGTAAATGAGAGCAGAAACTTTCATCAGCTGTGTTTATGTTTTTTTTTTTCTTTCAGCTTTTGCATTTATTTGTGTGCCAGACAAAATGACAGCTTCCCAAGTCTGAGTAATAAGAGAATGACAAATTACTCTTTTTGGTTAAAATAGACGAATGTGAATTATAGGACTGAGGCATGCCTTTCAGCTCCTGTCTCTGCTGTACGGCCCACTTGTAACCTGAGTGCTCTAGGGGGAAAGCTGGAGCTGGGCAGTAGAGGCACAGTGTCGTGAGGCAGTGACTGGACAGTGGAAGACTAGGCAGGACTATATATACATGCTGTGAATTTATATGCATGGGTCTTGTCAGTGAAGGTCACTAGAGGATTTCCATTTAGGCAATTTTTAAGCAGCATGAGAATGTATAAACAGAGCTCTTAGCTAGGATTACATTTTGAGGTGAACAATGAAGTTCAAGCATAAAATAGCATCAATGTCTCTTCATCAACGTCTGCTCCAGCTGTCTCCCCAGCAACCACTGCAGCCTCCTCATTCTCCGTTTTGAAGGTCATCGAGACCGCTCCTTACCATTGTTATGTCTCTTAAAAATGATGTGACCAAATCATTTACAATATCACAGGCAGCAGGCAGGAAAACTGAGACATAGATAATCTGCTAGAGTTAAAAAGGAGAAGTGTCATAGCTAAAAACGGGGGTAAAATCTTTTGATTTCTAGACCTTTTACCTAACTACACATTTATTTTTGCATTCTCATAAGCAAAAATGTTTATAGAAGATGTTCTGTTATTTTTTCTTTTAAATTGCTGTGTTCTAGGAAATTAATGGGTTACAATTTGAAATGCAAAATGAAAGGATTAACATAATAATGGGTATGCTTTAACTCCATGTTTATTTTCTTTGTAATTTACATATTTGAAATATGAAGACTAGGCCCAATGACTGACGCTAAAAGAAATCTGTCTAATTAAAGACACTGTTTTACTAATTTTCATAGTATCTCAATGAAGCTGTGTCACATGCTAGTGCTCTGTATTGTTAGTAAACCAAAGTTAAGGAATGGATCAGAAGGGACTGGAAAACAAAATGACCTGGGGCAAAATATGTTCCTCATATGTCTCCAAGAACTGCCATGAACTTGAACTCTACACTAAAACATGAAGTGTATGTTCTGCTGGCTATGGGATAGTGGGAAAATCCCTAGAATTTTCTGTCCTTTTGGCAAACTTCCTGGGGAAAACTACGTTTAACAACTGCATTTCATTTCAAACCAGGCAGTGCACCTGTGCTTCACTTTTTTCAGCAACCACAAAACACATACGTGATGATTTAATGGTAAAATGTGAAGGCTTGCTGGTTTTTGTGACCATGTGGAGAACATCACATTTGAGGCTTCTTGTAATAGAAAAAAGACCTGCATCACTCTTTGTGACAGTGCCTATGTAGCTCTCTCCTGCGAGGGAAGCCTCTCTTGTTCTCATACTCCAACTCCTGCATGTCGTATTGGTGGAAGTGTTGGGTTACTTCTTTCTTATTAGAACAATTTCCAGTCATGCTGTCTCCTCTGTTCTTTGTCTTTTCAACACCATCTCATTTGACATGGTTATCGTCTTTTCTTCCATAAGTATTTCCTGAATGATTTTGCCTCTTGTCTCTCCTTCCTGTTGTCCTAAGAATTTTCCATCCTCTTTGTTGAAAACACCCATTTCAAGTGATGACCTTTCTTACTATTTCCTCCATTTGCATCTTTTTTTAACCTGAAACAGATTCTGCTCTCCCATTCAAAAGGATTTTCAATTTCATGTCTCCATTAGTGTATTTACAGCATAATGTAAACATATCCAAGCCTTACACCGACAAAGCTCAGGTGAATACTGTAGGCTAGCTACAAATCTTAAAATAATTTGTTAAAGCTGCTTGAGAAATGTTAAACTAGCTCACAGCATGCTTGTTATTGCACTGGACTGTAAGTCATAATCCAGTCAGTTTGATGCTAGCTCATTTACAAGTTACTTCACGTCTGTGGTGGCTGGAGAAGATTTGCTGAAGTTTTGTCTTTTTGACCTTTCCCACCTCCTGCTCATCTTCTCATCTTATTGGTTATTTTCTTCCCTTTCATAGTTACTTCATCAACATATCTCTTCACCGTTCCCTTCTCCCTTCTCCGAAGCTCCATTACAACTGGAATGCTGTCATGGATGGCTACAGACTCTTTAGGAAAGACAGGCCAACAAGGAGAGGTGGTGGAGTTGCTTTGTATGTGAGGGAAGCAACTGGAATGCATTGAGCTTGGCCTGGGGGCAGAAGAAGAAGGAGTCAAGAGCTTATGGGTTAGAATAAAGGGACAGCCTTATATGGGTGATCTTATTGTGGGTGTGTACTGCAGGCCACCTGACCAGGAGGAGGAAGTTGCTGAGGCCTTCTACAAGCAGCTGCAAGCAGCTTCACAGGCACAGGCCCTTGTTCTCATGGGGGACTTCAACCACCCTGACATTAGCTGGGAAGACCATACAGCTAGGCACGCACAATCCAGGAGGTTCCTGCAGAGCATCGATGATGACTTTCTGATGCAAGTGGTGAAGGAGCCAACAAGGAAAGGCACTCTGCTGAACCTTGTACTAACAAACAAGGAGGGACTGGTCAAGGATGTGAAGGTTGGAGGTAGACTCGGCTGCAGCAACCATGAAATGGTGGAGTTCACGATCCTGCGTGGAGGAAGCAGGGTGATAAGTAGGATCAAAACCTTGGACTTCAGGAGGGCTAACTTTGGCCTCTTCAAGGAGCTACTTGGAAGAATCCCATGGGCCAGGGCCGTCGAAGGCAGGGGTGTCCAAGAGTGCTGGTCTCTGATTAAACTTCCTTCATGCACAGGAGTAGTTCATCCCCCTGAGAAAGAAATCTAGCAAAGGAGGCAGGAGAACCGCATGGTTGAAGAAGGAGCTTCTAGTGGAGCTCAGGTGGGATAGAAAGGACCATGGAATTTGGAAAAAGGGACAGGCCGCTTGGAAAGAGTACAGAAATGTGATCAGAGCATGCAGGAATGCAACGAGAAAGGTCAAGGCCCACCTGGAATCGAATCTGGCAAGGGATGTCAAAAACAAGAAGGGCTTCTTCAACTACATCAGCAGCAAAAGGAAGACTAGGGATAATGAGGGGCCGCTGCTGAATGAGGCAGGTGTCCTGGTGACGGAGGATGCGGAGAAGGCAGAGCTACTGAATGTCTTCTTTGCTTCAGTCTTCAGTGCCAAGGCTGGCCCTCAGGAATCCCAGGCCCTGGAGGTAAAAGAAGCCTACAGAGAGAATGACCCTCCCTTGGTCAAGAAGGACTGCGTGAGGGATCGCTTAAGCAATCTGGACACCCACAAATCCATGGGCCCCGATGGAATGCACCCACGAATGCTGAGGGAGCTGGCGGATGTCATTGCTGAGCCACTCTCCATCATCCCTGAGAGGTCCTGGAGAACAGGAGAGGTGCCCGAGGACTGCAGAAAGGCGAATGTCACTCCAATCTTCAAAAAGGGCAAGAAGGAGGACACAGGGAACTACAGGCCGGTCAGCCTCACCTCCATCCCGGGGAAGGTGATGGAGCAACTCATTTTAGAGGTCATCATCAAGCAGGTGGAGGAAAAGGTTATCAGGAGTAGTCAGCATGGATTCACCAAGTTGAAAACATGCTTGACCAATCTGATATCTTTCTACGATGACATGACTGGCTGGGTAGATGAAGAGAGAGCAGTGGATGTTGTATACCTTGACTTCAGCAAGGCTTTTGACACAGTCTCCCATAACATCCTCCTAGGGAGGCTCAGGAAGTGTGGGTTGGGTGAGTGGTCAGTGAGGTGGATTGAGAACTGGCTGAATGGCAGAACTCAGAGGGTTGTCATCAGCGGCGCTGAGTCTAGTTGGAGGCCGGTAACTAGTGATGTCCCCCAGGGGTCAGTACTGGGCCCAGTCTTGTTTAACTTCTTCGTCAATGACCTGGATGAAGAGTTAAAATGTACCCTAAGCAAGTTTGCTGATGACAAAAAACTGGGAGGAGTGGTGGATACACCAGAAGGCTGTGCTGCCATTCAGCATGACCTGGACAGGCTGGAAAGTTGGGCAAAGAGGAACCTGATGAGGTTCAACAAGGGCAAGTGCAGGGTCCTGCACCTGGGGAGGAACAACCCCATGCATCAGTACAGACTTGGGGCGGACCTGCTGGAGAGCAGCTCT
>Ga0065711_1002450_pt1 | contig 74100 bp, 58 predicted proteins | sample Hoacrofraction12_FD_59098 | JGI IMG/M metagenome (GOLD analysis project Ga0065711, IMG submission 59098) | Hoatzin crop microbial communities from Cojedes, Venezuela - Epithelial fraction 12 v2 (version 2) | ecosystem: Host-associated > Birds > Digestive system > Esophagus > Crop | place... | reverse complement strand
AGTCGGGAAGGGGACGGCGAGGCGACCCGCGGGCTGCTCCGGGACTTCCAGCCTGACGGGCGGGCGCTGGAGCCTGCGGCCCGGGCCGCCTCCCGTGCGGGCCTCAGGGGCGGCCCCGCCGGACGCGGGCTCTCGGCAAAAAGCCCGTCGAGCTGTTAAATCGAACAAAAGCAGGGGAAAAAGGCGAACTAACGCATGCATTCCTGCAGTAAATATCAGCTGGATAAGTAAACCAGCCCAGTTTTCGCCTACAAAGCCACCCGGGGAAACCAGCACTACCAACAGCCTTGCAGTCGCAGTGAGGCGAGGACAGCGAATGGGAGGAAGTATTTTGCCAGGACACACAAATCTGTCGTTAAAAGCTCACGGTTCCTTTCCCAATGTAGCGTTGGCCCCTGCTGCCCCCTTTCCGCGCAGCTTCTGCTTGTGCCGGTACCAACGGTTTTGTTTTCCCGTCAGGTTTCCCTCCAGCCTGTTTTCTCAAGCAATCCTTGCGCTCATGTCTTCTGCAACAAGTTTTATCTGCAGTGATGCGCTTAATGGGAAGGCGGAGTACAACAGACACCCTTATCAGGCAACAGCATGTACCTCCTGAAAAGCCAAATGCACCTGGAAGTTGTGTTATTATGCTACAAGCTTCAGTGCTTTATAGGACGGAGCTACCAGAGAGGGCCTGGGTTCCCTGGCATGCTGCGAGATTAGCACAAGAGAGCTCCATTTGTTCATTCAAATGGAAAATGGAAGGGTTGGCGTTTCCAAGCAGGCCAGATTATCAAACGCAGGCTTGTTGTTTCTGCTAATAAGGGGAAGAAATGCAGCACGTCCTTTTCTGAACTAACACTTCTGAGTTATTTCAGTAGCGGCGTTGGGCAAGTGGAAGATTTATCACACGGTCCCAGCTGTGCTTTGTTTAGAGAAGTGATAAAAGATTGCCTGTCACAACACAGCGCTGCTGCCAAGGGAAACGGGAATACAAATTTCTCTATCGCTTCGACCAGGGCGTCTGAATCTTTTTTTGCCTCATTTCCTTAGGAAGTGAAGCTTACGCAATCGCACTGCCTGTCTGCCCAGTGCCATCTCTTCCTCCTCCCTCCCTGCCGTGATTTCTGAATTTGGCTCATTTCAGCTAAATTTGAGAGAGGGAAGAAGGCTCCAGGCCATATGGAAAAACAGTGGTGGGACAGGAGGAGGACTGAATGGATATCCCCAGGAAGGAAAAGCTTTGCTGTCCCAGCCCCTTACCCATTCCAAGAGCAGCAAGGGAGCTTCAAAACAGGCAGCACAAGCTCTGCTCTCAATCTGCCACGGCACGTGCTGCCTCTTTCTTCTTAATTTGTCTATTTTATTTTTAAACAGGTAGCTACGGAAGGCAAGGAGAAATTAAAGTGACTGTCAGTTCTGTGGGAGTCAGCACCGAGGAGGCAGACCCTCAGGGATGTGTAACAAGGGGAAAGGCAGCAGAGACACGGCTGCTGTTCCTGGCGTGGAGCAGAAGGTCCAATTGCAGATCGCCGTGTGGGGTCTGCGAAGCCATCGCGCTTGCTTGGATTTGATTTGCAATTCACAGCAAGCACCCAGCATCTTCAGGAACTGAATTAACAAGAGGTTTCATTCATTTCACACACATACCCAGGGCTAAATTGGAATCAGTGCAAACAATTCGCAAAGTTCCCTGCTGTCTGTGTGAGGAGCAGAACGTTTCATGTGTGTTTAATAGGACTGATAAAATGAAAGTACATTGAGTGGTACATCTGCTTGGCCTTAAGTGAGAGTGCTGCCATCAAGTTTACTCAGCAGTGAAATCAGCCTTGTAAAAGCTTTCTAGGTACGAGTGCATCTGGGGACTCGTGGGCGATTACGCCTTTGTCAAGCAGCTGGCCAGCACAGGGAGCAAAGAGCTGCAGGACAGGGCGTCGAGCACAGTCAGGTCTTGAGGCGTATCAGTTTTGTTTCCATAATGACATAGGTACCAACTCTCACTCAAAATCAGAAGAGAGCTCACAGGGGGTCCTTCAAAGCATCTCTGGGGCAGTTCCTCGCGGCATCCCTCCCTGTCAGGGTCACACTGCTCACCAGGGCCGCAAACCTGCCACTGCCCCGGGGCTGGGGTGGGCTCCGCAGGGCGAGGAGCCGGCCCTGCCACCGGCCCTGGCCCCGGCCCGGCTGCCTCGGTCCTTCCACCTCCGGCTGGCAGGGCGATGGCAGCCCCGTGGCAGCTGGCCTTCCCCTCCCCGAGCGGCCTGCTCCTCTTCGCTGTGGCAGTGTGACCCCAGTGACTTGCTCATCTCCCTTCCCATGGCCCGCTTTGAAAAATGACAAATTTGTTTCAAGAGGATTCGCTTTAACTTTTCAGAGAAGTATGATTTCTTTTAAATCAATAAAAAAAAAGCTCTGAAGAAACATTGTGTCTCGAAGGACATTGTCTTCAAATTGTTTTGTTAAAGGGAAGATGAAAACCTGCTCAACTGACCCCTGATGAGGGCTGCGGTGTGCAGCGTACCCAGCGATCGGCTGCAGCAGCCAGCTCCAGTGGAGGATGAAAACCCACAGCCCGTCTGTCCCCCGGAAAAGAGGTCGGGGTGAGGGTTAGGGCGTATCCTGAGGCTGCAGCGGAAAGATCGTCATTGCAGAGCTGGGAAAGCAAATCCAAAGCATGTTTGGGGAGACAAATTTTTGTCATTTGGAGAAACATTCTTTGCTGCATGGGACTAGAAGCTCAGGAGGTACCAAGCGTTGCAGTGAAAAGCCATTCACCTCCACGCTGGGAGCTGGAGACATGCTGCGCTGCAAGGGACAAGGAGTACCACAGCCGGCAGCTCCCCAGCAGTTGTGTTATCAGGGCATTAGCTGGAAACAAGCACGCAGTCGAATATGAGGGAAAAGAGCTGGGAACTCTTTCCGCTGTGAAGAATACTCCCTGCTGAGACCAAGTCAAGTGTTCTCCACCAGGTGCTCCTGGTGTAACACGGAGCAGTCCTTCCTCACTTGGAAGTGACTCAGCTGCCTAAAACAAGATCTGAGTTGGGAGAATTCCAGCAACAATTCACTCGTGTTTGAAGACCACCTGCAGCAGGAACCCTAGCAGAGTTGTAATTCCCTGCCACAGAGTATGAACGACCCCTCTGCCCATGGAAGCAAATACGCATAGCTAATGCTGAGAAGTAGCTGAAGCCACAAACCCCACGTGCCATAGGTCTGCGGTGCGTTGCCTCGTGCACTGCAGACTCGGGAATGACTTTTTTGGGAGCTGACTCTTCTTGCACCAGGACTTTGGGTCTGAGCCATGCTGTGGACGCAGCCAGGCATGTTTAACAACGCGAGAGGTGGCTGGGTCCAGCTCCCAGGGATCTCTAACAGTAGTGTCTGGGTCTCAGTGAGGGCTCACGAGGGACAACTGTGAACGTTTGGAAACTCGGTTACCCTCTGTCCACAGTAAGGGCAGAAACCTGTGTTTGACATTATTTGCTTAAGCTCTTTCTTAGAAATGTGATATTTAACATGTTTTCTGAAAGCATCCAAATCCCCTGCCAGGTTTCAGCTCCCAGGAGGGGGAGTGGTTCTGACTCCATTGTCCCTAAAAATGCTGTTTTTAGAACAGAAACGTCCCAGGGAAGTTTGTATCCCTGCACTACGTGCCATTCCTCATCCAGGGAGTGGCACCCATCATCAGTGCTACATTTATGGTAATAAATTCAAATAAATGCTGGAGAGCATCAGCTCCAGCCCTGCAGAGTTCTGGCAGCGCATTGCCTCCCCGCTGCGCAGCCCTTCCCCTCCTCCGGCAGAACCCCTCTGCCATTACAGCTCCCCGGACCACTCACCCCGCTCCAGCGAGCGGGACCACCAGCCAGCACAGGGGAGCGCGCTGCAGCCCGGCACGGCCTGCGCAGAGCGGAGGAGAACACCGCACCAAGCTGAACACCACAGAGCTACACTATGCTGTGAAGGAGTTACCCTGTGTTGTGACAGGCTGTGAAGGAGTTAACTCCCCGTCAAAGCTTTAAGAGAGCTGGTAACCAGAAGCTGAACGCTTGATCTTTGTATTGCCTTGGTTCAACACACACCCACCCACTTCTGCTTCCTTGATGTCACTACGCCAGCTCTGATCTTTCAGAGTTGAATGAGCATGTTTTTGCTGACGTACTTACCAACAACTAAATATAAAATGTGGGAATGAAGCCAAATGCCCTGGAAGAATTGCTTGGGTTTGTTTTCTCCAACAGCAGTGTAACGTCATAGTCAACATCTAGAAAGTTGTGCAATTTCCACTGGTGCTTATGAACTGTTCAGGCCCCACTGTTTAGTGCCTTTCGAAGGGACTATTTATTTCTGTTGTTTATACCTTCCCAGCTAGCACTTTCCCCCTCTGCTCTGCCCCCTGTGAAAGCTTCCCATGGATTCAGCAGAGTATTCTCTATCTGCACGGGCATGTGACACACAGTTCTCTGTCTCTCATTTGGCCACAGGTTTTCCACCCGAACCTTTAAACTTCTTCACACACAGCTTCAGAAGAAACTTCCTCCCTTACCCTCAGCATCAGAAACTTGGATGTATGTGTTCTTTACCTCAATCCCGTGCTGCAGGGAACACACACACAAAGTTTTTCCACAAAAGGGGGCTTTATACATGAAAAAAGACAAACAAAACAACCCACAAAACCCCCACTAAAACCCCAAAAAGCAAAGACCCAAGTGTGCTGAGCTGCCAGCCTCTAAGAAACCCCAGCAGTTATATTTATTGAGCTCTGACCAGCTTTCCAAGGGCTGCCACATGATCTGGGCCGGGTTGGACCACCACGATGCTTCCACCACACCGAAGAGCAGCTTCCCAGAGCTGCCCCAGCACTGCTGCAGCCGCAGCGTGGCGTGACTCTGCAGGGACACGGAATCGACTGTCCCCACACACGAGTCTGCGCAAATGACGACAGCCCGGAGCCCGGCGCTTCCAGGCAGGACCGTTCTCACGGAGCGAACAAGCAGCGTCCAGTTCCCTGCGGTGGGAAAGGCAGGGGCAGGAAACAGGAGTTATAAATAGGGCTGGGGAAGAAAAAACAATTCCAGCTCATGGTAAATTTAAGATTTTGAAACAGGGTCTTTTCTTACAAAAACACAATACAGTCCAGTAACTGCACGGGGTGATGCTGAGTCACGCAGGGGCTGGTGGGCAGGACTCTCCCCAGGGATGCTCATGGCCAACAATAACGTGCACCATCCAGCAAGCAGCACTTTGGGAAACGTTTGGTGGAATTATGGAATCTGGCTCCTGAAAGTCAACACCTCTGTTGCTTAAGTTTCTGCAAGAGTGGAAGGACTGGACAAATTAATTCAGGACCTCTCTCACGCCCCAGATGTAGAGCTCAGCTTTTCATCATAGAATATTCTGATTCAGACAGAGCAGGGATTACAACTACCTGTCTTGCACCCAAAGTCACAACCAATGCTCACAGTATCCTTGTTGTACTTTTTGCCATGTTCAGTGACTTTTTGCATAGCTACGTGGGCAACAGAAAACTACACCATGTGGCATTCCGTTCAAATAACAAACTGCAATGAGTATAAACACAGCAGGAAAGTATTTAATCTTAATTAAAACTACCTAAATGTTATCACTATACTCACACTTCAAGTACCTCTCTTGCACAGCAACAAGCTAGAGTTTAAAATAGTGCGTAACTATTAGGTCTCCTACAAACACCGCCACGAACCTACCGCCAGCCCTGCCCCTTCCGCGTGGCCATCAGACACCCCTGCTCCAGCGGGCTTCGTGCTGCAGTGCCAAGCAATCGACAGCTCCGAGCGGCTGATCCTGCAAACCCTGCGACTTGGGCGGAATTCCAGCACCTACCCGGAGGGGCAGGGCCCTGCGACCAACTCGTGAGACAGCTTCGACCCGCAGCAGCGGAGAGCACAGCCCGGTAAGGACAGGGGAAGCGGTCGTTACAGCTCCCGCCCAGAAGCTGGCTTCAACTGTCCCAAAGCCAGCGGCTCCATGTGTGGCTTCAGCAACGCAGCTTTTCCATCCCAAGCTTTGCTCTCTGCGAGAAGGGGGTAACGGCACTCTTCCACCTGAAAGTTACGGCTGGTAGAACCAAACACATTAAATCCCGCCCTCAGATACTGCACTAACTGGAATTATAAAGTACTGAAAACTGCCCGCTAACAATTTCAAATCAATTTTATTTTCTTAAATTGGTGTTGTACAATTTAAAGCCAAAAAAAAGTCACACAAAACACAAATAAAAAAAATGTTGACAAAGTATCAAGCATTACCTTATACAGAACATCATCATACGCTCTCACAAACCTGAAGGTACATCTTTATTAGACTGAGGTTTCTTGAAATCTATTAAAGACGTTAGACACAAACGCTGCAACAGTAACAAAGCCATGACAATAGCAGGTGGACTACACTAGCAACTTCAACAATGGTTGGGGGTTGGTTTTGGGGGTTTGGTTTTTTTTTTTTTTTGCATACCTTATTGTCTACAAAGCAATAAATATCTTTCACCAAAAAAGTTGGTTTCACGCTACATGCAGTTAGATAAAAAAGAAAGTCACTGAAGTGATGGCAAAATAAATCACCTGTCTGATTTGTTTTTTCTTTTTTCCTTTTTTTTTGTCCCATTTTTGGGTTTTTTTTGTGTTTTGTTTTTTTTTTTAATTCAAGCACAGTGGCTAAGTTTCAAGTATTGAGAGAAAACATATATATACACGTTTGTGTTTGCATGTGTATCTGTACATACACACACACACACACATCTTTGTATGTATATACACAAACACGTACATATATATATATATTGGTTGTAGGTCTGTAAACCACAATTTTTTGGAGCGATATATACTTGTATACATTGAGCGTGGGCAATTTTGATACATTCAAGTAATGAAGTACAGCCGGAAGGTTAGTGCTGAGCTTGCCACACACACGGCCGATCCCACCCGCGGCAGAGCTGTGGACCCCGGGCTGCCTTCCCCTGGGGGGGGCTGCCGGGGCGGTTCGGGGTGCGCACGGCAGGGTCACTGCTGGCTTAGTGCTGGCGTGCTGCCTCCCGGCACGCCGCTCTGGCCTGCAGCACAGCCCTTCGCAGAACTGGGAGAAGCCTTTCGGAAGCAGTCTGGGTCTCCGCGGCATTTCTGTCCGCAGGCTGGGGGGCGGCTGGTCGGTTGTTTTTGCCTCTTTTTTGTTCTTTCTTTTCCTTTTTTCCTCAGGCACAAGCATAAACGGCCACAGAAGCAGCAGGCTGTGAACGTACGATGCAGCAGCAGCCCAATACTGAAGCATTTATGAAAGCTACACTTCAACTTCCCTGGTGGGGGTAATCAGAAATATTTTTACATCTCTTTATTGGCATTTCTGCTCTGTGATCAGAAACGCCCATGTCGCCAAAGATGATGCCAGCTCCAAAGTCAATTAAGTTGCTCCTGAAACCCTTGTAAAGTATCACACTGAACGTGCCAATATTGAGAGAAAAAAAAAGCAATGAGGACTTAACCACCACGTGCAAAATATTTTCAGATCCCCAAAAACAAAGCCTGAGGTTTCGAGTTGCTTTCAAAGATACTTCTCTGCCCAGCGCTACCAAAATACTGCCACGACTCTGATAAATTAAGACACACACGCGCACGCAGACAGACGGAAAGGCAGCCAGCTATCCTCTCACGCACATGCTCACAGCATCCGAAGCCTCAACCAGAACTCGAGCCACTCGCACCCGCAGTCTCATTTGGCTACAGTCTCCTTAAAAGAAATGCTGAACATAAAAGTGAACACTACAAGAATTCTTTATAAAAAAATGAAGCAGCAAATAAAACTTCTTAAAAAATGCATTTCCAATTCCAAGTGTGTAGGATCTTAACACCTGTTCTCGAGCTCTTAAAAAGCACGGAGCTTTATACTGACTGTCCTTAAAAGAACATTTAAATAAAACAAAACAAAACAAATCGTGGTACTGCCAGACTGCAAGTCAGCTTTGCCTGGTGTGGAGGAGGAACAGCAAAGACACTGCAGTGCTTCTTGCCTCGCCCTCCCAAGATACAGTACAGTTAAATACGTACAGTTACACACAAACCATATATATATATCAATATATATTCGCCCTTAGGAATACATATTAATATACGCACACACGTAGTGCAATAAAACAACCAGGAAGCAAGGAAAGGAATAAAAGGAACAGCATTCCTAACAGTCGCGATGTTCCTGGGTTGTTGTGTGATGCAAAGTCAACTTCTCAAAGTTCCCATAGTGTGTAAAGTGCTCCTTTGATTCACAAAGCTAGTGTTTTCAGTCCGGGGTGGGGTGAGGGCTCCAGGAGAGGGGTGATCGAGCCACAAGCTGACAGCAGGACAGCGCCCGTGCTGCCTCCCGGTTGATGCGGAACGACAGCCCGAGCTGGACAGCCAGGAGTCTTCCATGTTGATCCCACCGAGTGTGGGGACCAAGGGAGGAACGGATCCATTTTGGCATCTGTCAAACGCAGGAGCGTTGCACTTTCTGGCGTCCTCCCGCTTCCCGCAGAGTCCCTCCCCATGCCGCTCGCCCCGCCGGGCAGAGGCAGCCCACACAGCAGCCACCGGAGTTGCCAACGTCCCCAGCAGCGGCATGTCCTCTGCCTCGCTCGGCAAGTCTGTGAGGTGGGAGCCGCTTCAGCATCGCTCAGGCAAAAGCGAGCTGACTCCCTCCTCCGCCCCTCCGAGAGCACTCCAAGGCATAAACGCGCGTGAGAAGGTGACGAAGGAGAGAAAGCAGGGGAGCCTCGGGATGCCGGGAGGCTCGAAGATGCCTGGCTATCAGCTGGGCGGGGTAAAGTACACAAACTGGCCTTGACTTCTGAACCACACCCTCCAACATGAACTGAAGCCAGCAGTTTCAGTACATCCATCGCCTGCAATGGACACAGCACTGGAATACCCTGTTCTTAAGCAAGAGGGATAGGCAGCAGTCTTATCCTTCAAAGTGCTGGGAAGAAGCAGACTTCCATCCTTCGTCCCCTCTGCCAACAAGGGAAACCCTTCCACATCAGCTACGTCTTCACCCAGGCCTTTGGGCAGGGAAGTATTTGTGCTTGCTGCAGTCGCACATTCCCACGAAGGAATCCGAGTCTGTGGAACAACTTCCCAAAACATCAAAATACGAAACGTTGAGCAGTTCATCCTCCAGGTCTCCCACTGCCAAAATCGTTTCTCACCACAGCAGCAGGCCCTCGGAAACAAAGTGATCAGCTGGGGCGAAGTGCGTGAGGAACAAGAACAGTGAAATCAGGCGCAGAACCCCGACAGCAGAGCTGACAGCCTGCGCTCGATGCACAGTTTACCTGCAATGGAAAAAAAACAACAAATGAAATCAGCTTCTCATTTTCCCAGCAATATAAAGACTACCAAAACATGCTGGAGATTCAAAAAAAAGGCAGAACTTCAGCAAATCTAAGCAGCCCTTCGAGAATCATTACCACGTACTGATTTAGACTGGGCGAGGACCTGCCTGCAGACGCCACGCTGGGAAGGGACAGGTTGAAAGGTTGAATTACTGGAGATCCAACAACGAAAGCCAGGAGGCAGCAGTTCTGACACAAGCATCAAGATGTTATAAAGAACCACCGTCCGCTGGGAACAATTTATTCAACTTTTAGTTATTGGCGCAGCTTTTGCCAGCAGGCAAGATGATGCAAGGTCTCCAATGCCATTTGTCACGGCTTACAACTGAGAGACCGAGCCCAGTCCAGCCTGGTCAGCGCCAGGGCCTCATTGCCTGAGCCCAAGACTCTTTCAAAAGCTAAACGTCTGGTGGAATTCATTCCTCTCACAGGAAGACTTGCTGTATTTCTAAGTTAATCATTTTACTTTTCAGAAATAACCAATCATACACCTGAGATCTAAAATGAAATGCATGCCCACTACAGCCTACCAGAGAACAGCTCAGTCAGGGAGGTGGAACATAGGGTAAAACAGGGAATGCCAGGATATCAACTGGGAAAAAAAATCTCTTAAATGCATTAACTGTATCTTTGGACAAAAGATGTGATTCAGGTTTGGTAAGCAACGGTACAATAGAAACTACTTAGTATTCCCCGTTCACTCAGCCCTCCACACACCACCTGCCAATCTCCCTTTGCTCTCCTTCAGTGAGCCTCGTGTCAACTGTGAAAGTTGGTGATAATTAACTGACTGATTGCCTGTGAGCCAGAAATCTCTTCTCTCATTACCTGTCGGAGAGCTCTGTCTGCACGGACGATCAGAGCAGCCCGGCAGCACCCCGGACACTGGCCCAGGACAGGCCAGGGGAGAGGAGAGGCCCCCTCCCTCCAGCCGCACCGACGCCGTCGGGGACTGCTGCCGAGGGGCTGGTTCAGCGGAGCAGAGCCAAGGCCAAGCCAGGCTGCTCTAACAGACAGCGGCCATCGCCTGTCCCCTCCACAGAATCACAGAATGGAAGGGACCTCTGTGGGTCATCTAGTCCAACCCCCCTGCCGAAGCAGGGTCGCCTCCATCTGCCTCTCGTAGAGAGAGATGACAGAAGTGATTAAACCCCAGCCAGAAGGGCAGGGAAAGTGCGCTCGCAGCAGGTCAGTCCTCTCCCCTCCACATGTGCTCGCTGCGGAGAGTAACGCCCCTTACGACAAAGGGAGAAAGCGGGAGAGGTGACAGCTCGGAGCAGCAGACAGAGGGGTCCGTCTGTCCCCAGGAAAGGAAGCCAAATGATAGCAAGTAGGGAAGAGTTCAGCTTTCACTGCTACAGCAGGCGCTTGCTGATGAGAAAAACATTTTTCTGCTGCCTTCTCAGCCACGCCTGGGACTGGGGAACCAGACAGGCGAGCAGTCCTGGTTCAAAAGATGTGTTGGAAGGAGCCCTCCCTGTGCTGATCGGCCACCTCTGCCCAACAGCCACTGCTGTTTCACGTTCCCAAGTGCCCTATGCAATCAGAGGGATGGTTCCCACTGGAAACCAAAACCAGGACCCTGCTGTTGCCAAACCACTTCCTTCAGCAAGCTCTTTCACATGTCAAACGCTCCAGCAAAGCCCTGGCAATCACTCTGCATGGGAAGCTCTCAAAATATGTCTCTGAACAGGGACCTGCATTTCTAACAGTCTTCCTGCTGGGAAAGCAGGAGGCCAGGCTGCGAGGAGCTGTAAAAAGCCAAGAGATCTCCGCGATGTCCACCAAGATGTACCCAAAAGAAAAAAGGATGCTGGGTACTGAAATTTCTGCTCCATGCAGCTAGAAAAACAATACGTTCTAGTGGGAGGAAAAAAACAAAAGTCACTGAACACTCACATTTATTGATGTTTTCTATGTCCCCCTGTTCAGTGATGATGTTCAGGAGCCCCTCCATCAGCAGCAGAGCCTTGTGGTACCTCTGTGCGCAGTCCTCTCTGTGATGGAACATCTCATCCAGGGCTGCAGACTGCACCTGCAGGCAACAACCCCATGCCAAGAGGTTACTCCCAGGCCAGGCCCAGCTTTCGCAGCATGGCCCCTCAGCTGCGCAAACACCTCCCTCGCCCAGGCTCCAGAAGCTGCAGTAAAGCCACCTGCTGAGGCCACCAGCAGGACCCGCTGATGCCTGGCGCTGGCTCTGGGCCAACCCTGCTCCCAGGCACTCTATGGTTATTCATGGTTGTTACCATTTGCACAGCATAGCTGAAGATGAGCTTCTCTGCGGTGATGCTGTTGATCCGATCCATGAGTTTCTGCTTGTCCAAGAAGAACCTCTGGAGCCTCATGTTAAGGCAGTGGCAGGATGATACGCTGGATTTATAAAGCTCATTCAGCTTCTTCACAACTACAGTAAAGGAAAGAAATGCTTTAGGTGTTACTTCCAGTTCTCCCTGTGCCTCCCAATCTCCATGCACAGGACCCCAAATGAGTAACTTCAAGACAACGGGGTTATCTTAAAGCCAAAAGACTGGCAGGAAAGTACTTGCTGCACCAACAGCGTCTTTTTCCTTCCCTCTGTCACCTTCACCAGTTATAAGCCTGCACGTGGCAACACCTACACCTGTGCCCAGTTCACCTGAGGCCAGGTGTATTTTTGTTTCCTTCAGCTGCCACAAGGCAGAGAGCAGTCTGCACCACGCAAGGTGGTCTCACGCACCACCAGAAGCAACCGACGTGCCAGATACAAAGCTTCTGCTACTTGACGGGTGATGACGTGCTGTGAAGAAGTACGTGACTTGCATGTGGTAGCTGCTGGAGCTAAGTGTGGATGAGCAGCACTGACTAAGCAAAGAAGACTCTCTCGGGACTCTCCTGTCCCAGAAAAGACAAGACACTGACGCCTGTGAAAAGCCACCTCCTTTCCTGAACCACAGCAGCTCCAACAGTGAGGTTACAGGACAGAGAACCAGGAATCAAATATGATTCTTAGGGATTAAATAACAATCCAAAACAGCAAGCGATGCCACCAGCTTGAGTCTCCCTAGCTGCCTGGCACAATCTACACAAAGTACTGAATACAAACTCCCACCAACATCTGATGAGTATTACTGCTACGTGCACATTTGAAAATACCCACGCTGCATAATTTGCTCCTGGGGGAGGCAAATTAACCCATCCCATGAGTCAGCCTCTCTCAGCTACGATGCAGAGGGGCAAGCTCACATGACAGCCAGGCCCTGCGACTAAATCTAGCCTTTCCAGGCAGAGGTAAGAGAGCAGAGCGCCAGAGCAGAGACTGCCTCCAGGAAGAAAGGCTGCTGTCACTTCATCAGGGAAAAGGACCAAGGCACAAAACCGTAACCCTGCCAGGGGTCACCCTTGTCAGATCACCCTTGCTCAGAAGGAACTTGAGAGGGAGTGGGAACCCCAAAGCTCATGGGTGACATCAGGAGGGTGAAATGAAAAACTCCATGAGAAGCGAGTCAACAGAGACTATTTAAAAACCAAAACAACACACCAATACAGCAATATCCTCTTCCACGGAATCCAATCAGCGCTCCGAGCTGCGCCCAAATTATCAGGAAAAAGAGGATGGCTGTGGGTAGGGACCCTGCCAGGCACACGCTGCTGAAGGACACTCCAGGGCAGTGTCTTGTTGTGCTTCCCTGCTTTTTCCATAGACATGGGACACAAGTACCTTGAAAGCCCTCATGCCCTCACTGTGCCCTGAAAACCCTCAACGGAGCAGCATTTTGTGGGGAAAGAAACAAGACAAGACAGCCTTGCCCAACTGCCACACGCTGAATGGCAAATTACACTGCGAATCTAGAAGCTGCAATCTGCCCTGAAAAGGAGTGATTTATTGGGGTTATGGCAACTTTCCTGGTAGACTGCGCACGCGGAAGACGTGCATCTTGTTCCATGCTGCCTGCTACAACGCGCGTGTGCTCACTGTATTTAACTTCTCTTTTCTCACACCCCATCCCAAGGCAGCACGCATACTTTCAAAGACTAAGCTCTTGGGGAAGGTGGCTGATGGGTTAAGTACTTCAAGTGCTTCAAAAAGCTCCCTCAGTAATATTACAAGGGTAGTTTTAAAATTATTTTTTCTAATCACTGAATCATAGCCAGCTCACAGCACAAGCCAGCCAGTCCGATGCAAATGTAAGGCCGTAACACTAGCGAAGAAGTGACTCTGGCATTACCAGTATTTTACTTCCTGTGTTTTTGTTTCACTTGAAAAGCCATCACTGCCAAAACAGGTCTCCATCTGCCAAGTAAGCGCTTCCTAGGACATACACTGTGTAATTAAGTTGGACTTACGTCAAGTACAAATAAGCACCTGAGACAGAGATGTACAAGGAATCAGATAAGACACATTCCCCTCTCAGTAATTAATGCTGAAGATTCTCACAGGGGCACGAGCAAGAGCTTTGAGACCTGAAGTCAACGGGAAGAGAGGAACACTTCCCTCAGTGTGCATAAAAAAGACCCAGCTGTGCACGGGGACAGCAAGAAATACGCCTGCGGGCATAGCAGTGGGGGTTCACGCGCACTCAACCCCCTCCATACCCTTTGCGATACTTTTCATATTCCCATTCCAGGCGAGTCCTTCGTGCCACGTGCCCAGTGGCCTCTTACCTTGCTTGACGGTGGAGGACAGGCACAGTTTGCCAGCTTTGATCTGCTCTATGGCCATCTGCAGCCCCGAGGACAGAAGCTCCGCTACCTTCAGGTACAGCACGAGCTGCTCTGCATAGCTGCAAAGAAAGCACATTGCAAGGCAAAGAGATCAATGGGACCAGGATACACGTCCCGAAGGACTTCTGGTACATCAGGATGCGGGGGGTGGGAGGGAGTGACAGCAGACATGGGAGCTGGGAGGCTCTCTGCCCGGTCCTTACCTCCACTCCCGGCTCAGGAGGCTGATCTGGTCGGCCACCACGCTCTCCTGGAGCTGGTACTCAGAGGTGACTGAACTGCTCATCTCGCTGGAGCTGCCTTTCAGGGCGGCAATTTCCATCACGTAGTAGACAAAGGCCAGCGTGAAGCGGAGGCTGCGCAGGATGTCAGTGTGCTCTTGCTGTTGAAGGGACGCCGAGGCGGGGGTTACGGAGGGAAAGCTGGCACGCCGGGGAGAGCTGCTCGCTGAGAGCTGTGCCAGCAACTCATCCCGGCTTACAGAAATCACACCCGGGCCCCCCAAATCCCTACACCTCTGCCTTGGGCAGGGACAGCCAAACTCAGCTCCAAGCCCCCACACCACTCCAGCTCCTCCTCCACAGTAACAGCAGCAAACGACAGTCCCAGGCCAGGAGTTTGCAGGCAGCTCCCTGGAGGAGCTGGGGAGACTTGCTCCAGTTACATGCCCCCTTGCCAAGGAGGATCCCAGCTCTGTGGGACTCCTTCAGAGTCAGCCAGGAAGGGGCAGAGACGATCTGTACCACGGCCCCAGCCCTGGTCCCCACCACAGTACAAACTGAAAGCGGGTGTGCATTTCCTGAGAGTGACAACCTCCTACACCAGAGAAAACTGCAAACACAGTGTGTCCCATCCCACAGCCCAGCCCTCGGTGCTTACAGCCTCCCAGTAGGCGCAGGGAGCCCTGGCTGAGGTCCTCTGAAGGGACAGCCAGGACAACCTTTTATCTGCAACTCCTCGCCACTGAGCGAGGGGCATACACACCAAGTGCTGTGTTTGTTTCAACACCGCAGTTTTTCCTCTGCTATTACAGATCAAAGGGGATTATCCCAATTCTGGGCAGCTGCATTGCTCAAGTCACTGAGAACACTTTTGGGAAGTTAGTATTTGTGGAAAAACTGAATGCTTGTGGGTCCTAGAAAATGAATTGCTGCCTGGATCAGATGCAACTCCATTGTTCATGCTCCCTGCGGAGAAGTGGCTAACCTGCTTGATCTTCAAATATTCAGTGGCTCAGATCTCTCAAAGGGGGCTGGTAAGGATGCTTCCCACATGAATTTATCAAAAACCACCCCCATGCTCAAGTTCTGCAAGCTTTTGGTTTTCGTTCACTGGCTCAGACACTTGGCCGCTGAGGCAGCTTTGACTCTCTGAAATACAAATCTCTCCTCCCACTGTCTCACTACCTGGACAGTCCAGTAAGGTAAGAAAGTGTTATCTCCCTCTTCCTCTACTTTCTTTAAAAGCACAGGAGGAACTTGGAGATTAAGTAATTGCCAAGTCATACAAGAAGTTTGTGGCAGAGCAGGAAACTGCTGAGGTCTTGCTGGTCTCAGCCTGGCATCTCTAACCAAGGCACAGTCCTTCCTCTCTGCTTATACAGTTGGCTTCTATCAATTATGCTGGCATTCATGGCCTCACTTGGCATAACAAGTCTTTCCTTCCGTAACCACCTCTGTGTTGTGTTTTTAAAGCACCACAAAAGAAACTAAAAGCTAGCCTTCAATTTGCCTTGTCTGCACCTAAAGAAACTCTTAAAAAGACTGAAGAAACCACCCACCTGAATGCGGCAGCTTTGCTCAAGATAAACAAGGGTGCTTAAACATAAGATTGCAATGTCCTGAAAGTAGCAGCAGACATCAGAAAATCTGCCAGGTTTGCATTCTGGCCAACTCCACAGAGCACAAAGCGATCTCAAAATACGCTGTCAAGGTTTTGTGACATGCAATGGATCACTGAGTTCAGCAGAAATGATGACCGAACCCAACTGACTCATTACAGACACAGAAGCTGGGCTGAGTGCCATTAAGAAGATCACGTTGACACTTCCTTAGGATATCTCTCTTCAGACCAGCATCCGAAGTGGCAGCTGGCAGGGCCCCATACTTCTGGGACCTCGCACAGGTAGGATGCTCAGTTAAACTCACTACTATTTTGATCATATCAAGGCTGAAAGTCCTAGCCTTGTGGCTCTGCAGGTGATTAAGCAAACGAATGCAATTCAATGCATAATTGACAAAAAAATTGAGCTAAATTAAATCTGAAGTAAAAGAGTAAACCCACATCCTTAAAACAATGTGTGCATATCTCTGTGGGTATCTAGGGGTTTTTAGCAACACCAGCAAAACTCAGACACACAGAGCCTTCCTCGGTCCCAGACAGCCCGAGGAGGTCTCACGAGCAGAGCTGAAACCGTGACTGAACCTGCCTCCCACCTCTACTGCAAATGGGCAGCCTGACCTACATTTCAAATATATCTCAGCTTCAAAAGCGTTTGCTCTGCTTCAGCCCGCCTTCAGCCTGCAGAGAGGGGAGTCTGGCAGCCTTTCAGCTCGACAATCTGGTTCAGCTGTTCTGGTGCAGAACGTGGTGTCCCCCCGCCCCCATTAGTAACAGAAGCATCGGGTTTATTTTTTCAGATCCTTTCAGCAGAGGCCGTATCGCTGCCTGACTCCCCAAGTGCCGGCAGCCAGCTGATACACCAAGCCACTCACGCTCCCGAGTCAGCTATTACTGATGTTGAACCTTTTAAAAGGGAAAAGGCCCAAAGGAGCCAGGTTTTCTGCAGAAGCTGTTAATACAGAATGCATCAGATAACTGATGTTTCCAACCTGCAATTTCAGCTTTGGAAATGGTGAATTTTAACCCCGGTCATGGGCTGTCTTATGGACTAAACAGTGTGGTAGCAGGCTCAGAAGTCACTGTGCTAAACATGCCCTGGGCTTTCTGAGCACTGCACTGGCCTAGGTGTCTTAAAGCCAGTTTGCCCCATCTTCAGAAGCAAGCCCCGTGGCTGCAGACACGGAGCCGCCTGACCTCTGGATTTGCTTTCCTTGCACTCCCCCCGTCGTTTGCCCCTAACAAGTCCCCGGGATGTACCCACCTCCATGAGCGTCTCCTCGGGCAGCTCTGGGGCCTCAAATGTAACAGCACCTTCCAGGTTGGCGGTGATCGGATCAGCAAAAGCATACCGGAGACTCGAGGGGCCTTCCACAGCATCACCACCAGTTCCCACCGCCAAGTGCCTGCCAGTGAACGAGCCTCCAGAACTGAGAGAGCTGGAAGACCCCACTGAAAACAAAAATAGGCAAAGGAATTACTGAAGATATTACTATTAGGCCAGGCATTCCTCACCCAGCAAGGGGACAATCCTGTAGGATCCAGGATCCTGGATCTGACAGGAGCCAGTAACAGGGACTTCAGAGGAAGACGCAAGGAGTCTTGATGCAGAACAACCACTCCCCAACATCAGCTCCTTAGCGACTCAGGTAGACCAGCTTACAAGCTCAAGCACATTTAATGCACCTTCCAGAATGTCTGTCAGTTACGGAGACAATTCAGAAGCATTCTTTTTTTCTGTTTGTCCAAACCCTTTCTGAATCCTGCCACAATATCTTGGGCTGATTTTTATCATACGCCGCCATAGCCAACTTTCCCATCACAGCTCAGCATGGTTTGAACCCTGGTTCCCTAACTTTTACACTGTCACTGGATGAGCACCTCTGGTAAGTGAGGCTTTTATCAGGGTTTTAAAACATCGACCACTTCCATGCAAACCAGGAGAGCTTTCCAACACACGCCCTGCACTTCTGCTTCCCCCTTCCCCCTCTTTACAAATAGGAGGCTGGGCAGAGAGTAAGTGACTTCAGCTGAGCCAAGACCCTAACCTCAGGATCCAGGAAACCCTGTAAGTACGGTGTCCACCAGACAATTCCCTCACCATCATCTTTTCCCCTTCTTGACCACTGAATCCATCCTGAGAGCACACTGGATAGAAAAGATGGACACCTCAAAAGGCGTTTCTGCCTCAGGGTATTCGTAATACGTTTGCCACTTCCAGAGGGCTTCGCATCCCCTCACACGCTGCCACAGAGGAATATATTCTGTCTGACAGGGGGATGCCAATACCAGCTACAATACTCTGCTAATCCTACCGAGGCGATACTCTCCACTGTCACTGAGCCTCTGCAGGGAGATGTTTCTCTTCTACCCGTGTATTTCATTTGCTGCCCTACCCTGCCTTCAGAAGGTTCAGCAACATCATGCACAACTGATCTGCAGAGAGGCAAAGTCTCCTCTGCTCCCAAAGCTCTCTCCCTGTTGGCAGCTATGCTTCAAATCTAAGCGGATCAAAGATTGGCCGAGTATTTCCAGATCTTTCTGACAGAGGGAAGGACCAACAATATCACATTCTGGATAACTTATAGTTCCAAGAGGCTGTTTGCAAAAATTGTTACAATGACTCACAAAAAGGCTCTGCCTTTGTATCTGTCAAGTGATCTTACTCATCGCTTGTGCAAGCACTTGGGGTGCAGAGTTCCAGCTTGCAAGGCTCCCTTTTTCACCATTCACTCTGTGCATTAACCAAAGGAGTTGCTGCACAGACCTAATACACAAAGCTTTTCAAGCAGCGTTGCTTTGACTGCCTTGACCCAACACTGTGTACGTGTTGTGGGTTCATTATTCAACAGCCTTCTCTTCCAGGCATCCCATCTGAGATCTGGACTGTTCGGCAGATTCTTAAGCATCCAAGTTTCAACCTACTAAAAACTGGTGCTTGGATCTGCTTCCAAATTGCTCTTATCCACGCAAAAGCAACACAGGCAGTCTGAATTCTCTATTCATAACAGTTCAGTAGTAGCTAGAGGCTGTAGCCAGGACAGTAACCCCACTGTGCTACAGGCCCGTCAGACACTTTGTAAGAGTCCCTGCCCTACAGAGCTCACCCTCTACACAGATGAGACAAAGAAAGGATTATGGTCCCAACTTTCCAGACAATCAAGGATGTGAGCGGCTTCAGTTACGATGGAAATCCAAGCCATACCCAGGAACTGAGCCCATGTGTCCCCCCATCCCAGCCAAGCAGCTTATTCAAGGTTACATCCAAACCTTCCCTGCAGTAATTAAGAACAACAGAGTTGACTACGTTCAGATGACGAACAGCCAAGACAAGAACCCAAACAAGCCAAAAATGCAAATACGTGTGTCCAAATACTTTCTTAAACTGAACATAGAGTCCAGCTCCCAGACACACTATCCCAAAAGGGGCAATTACCACAGCCTCAACTGTTGGCTGACGAGGCCACAGCACTAGTGTCAAAAGAAGTATCTGTCAAGTGGGAGTGCACTGCCCCATTTCCTACTTCAGCGGCTCAGAGTACAGGTAACACCACGAACAATTTTGCATACAGAGCCATCCTGGCCCTTTCCTAATGGTACTTCTGCACTGAAATTGGTGGGCATGGATGGTCATGCTCCCCTTTTATAGCTCATCCAAAACCCACAGGGAAAACAATCAGAACACAACAAAATCTTTATGTTTGTTGACTTATCAACAGTGGGTCTATGAACAGCTGCAGCATTATTCCTGAAGCAAAGAGAAATGAAGTAAAAGAGCAGTTTGGCTCTCTCTTCCAGTACTGGAAAAGCACTATATGGCATCAATCCTTGTGCCAGTGCAAGCAGTTATCAGCAATTAACGGGCTGGCAGTAGCCAGCGTGAGAACCTCAAAGGCATTTAGACCAGCTGAGCTCTCCGGATTGTGCTCTGAGCAGCCCTCTGCCAGCACCAAGGAATTCAACACACCGCTCTGCCCCGAGGCATTCCCACTGGAACAGGCAGGTATCAGCCCTTTACCTGAAAACATCCTGGTCCTCGTGGTCTGTGGGGGGGTTGTTCCACTGGGAGGGGATCCGACAGTAAAAATCACTGGGGATGGGCTGGCAGAGCCCCCAGCCCGGGCACCAGAGTGCAGGGTCCCTCCGTAAGCACCTGAGGGAGCTGGGGAGACAGTTGAAAGGTGCAGACTGGCATTACAGGAAACTTACTCCGAGCACAGGGTGCCTCGCCCAGCAGTTGTATGTTCCTGCAGACTCCCTCGGGAGACAGTGGCTACCAGCACAGGCCAGCGCGCCCTTCGGAGGCATCCCCCGGCAACGCGAGTGGGCCAGGCTGGCTTGGACTACAGGACACGAGCCTGGGCAGCCTTACGCACTGCTGCAGCTGTTCTCCCCTCCTCGCTTCCCAGCCTGCAAGCCCAGGAAGACCCACCCTTGCAGAGCCATTCATACTCGAACCGCCTGGCAGAAAGTCCCCACTTCCACGTGTTATCACATTCAGAAGGGGCCAAAAGAGGAAGCCCTGCCTACAAAAATCACACCACTAGCCAGCAACTGCACAGCAAGCGTAGCCCACAGACCTTCGAGCGCTCCACAACAGAAAGCAAACATCCTTACTCTCCTCACACACGGCAGTCACTCCCTTTGCCAAAAGCCACCAGAAAAGCAGCCTCCCATGGCTGCATGCAGGAAAACTGTTCGCCCCAGCCCAGGACATCCTGCCAGATCTGCCTGGCCTCCTCACTTACCTGCAATTTCCATCGGCTTCTCGTTGTTCAGGCTGTCGTTGCTGCCAGCTTCGGAGATCTGCGCTCCAAAGGCTGCCTTCAGAAGCAGGTCAGTGAGCCTGCCTGTGCTCAGAGATCTAAAAAGAGGACATACGACATGATGCAGAAAGTCAACAGGCACAAGGTTTCAGCTGCTTCCACTCCGGTGTGTGCCATTCCTGGTCCGCAACCACTTCACACTACACAGCAAACAGCCTGGAGCTGAAATAACCACTCTTCCTCTTTCAACAGGGCATCTGAAGCACCTCCTGCATACAACTACTGTGACTAACTGCAGCAACGCGAGTACTGACTACAGCATTATTGTAACACCATTCTTCTTTGGTAGAAGATATGGAAACTAATATCAGAGGAGGACTCTACAGTTTTAGGAGAAAGCTGCAGTCTGCAGAGGCACGTAAGAAAAACTTAACACTAACATCTGAGTGACTTTGTATACCGCAACGCTCATGACAGTCAGCATGTGGCTTTCAAACAGGTCTCTGGTCTGAAGACCGGTGCCAAGGAACACCCACAACGCCCTCTCATCCACGACAGGCACAGGCTCCACAAAGAGTAAGGGACGCCATCTGCATAATTGCAAGGAGTCTGGTCTAATAACGAAATCCTTGATCCCCACTTGATGAAACCCCGGACACTAAATGCAGTGTGAAGCTGCAGACAATCTTTCATTTTCTAAAATCTAGGCCATGGCCTGCCACTGCAGAAGACATTACACATCTGCTAGCAGTTTGCAGATGCTATACTACAGTTTAAATGTTGGCTGAGGTTTGGAATTTGCCCCATCCATCCCATATTAGGGAACAAAGCACCACCGTATAAAGAAGACTATAGCTCACCTGCCCTTGATCTCTTCCACAGGCCTCAGTCCCAAGCCAGTTTGCTGGCAGTGGAAATGACCCATCTCCTTCAGATCTGGCAAGGTCTTGTTCCGTGTTGGAGTCATCATGACCCCCTGATGGGCCAAGAGGGTGAGGAGATTCTGGGAACTTGGCGTTTTGGGAAACTCAAATGGGGACACAGCCTAAGAAGAACAGAAAAAACAGAGATCTGTCTTTAAAACAAAGGAGGAAGGTTCCCCTTGCTGCCCCATTTGTTAATCAAAATTAAATTTTTAACAAGCTGCCTGAAATAAAGAGGTAAAAATCCCAACCCATGCAGTTACTCACCCCCATTCCCACAAAGACTAAAATGAAAGAACAAACTCTGCTGAAAATTTGTAGCAGCCTAACATAAGCAGAGAAAACACTGTCACAGTGCCAGCTTCGCATGAGACACCAGGGCTGTCACCTGCTTAACCGTCTGCCGTCTCCGCTGGGGATTCCTGCTGGGGACACGCTCGTGTCACAAGCAGAGCTGCTGTGTGCAAACAGCCCGGCACCGCAGTTCACTAATGCGCTGCTGCCTAATCTGGGCAGCTCCTCTCCATTGTCTGTTTAAAACCCTGGACTCTGCTCAGATGGGGAACGCTGCTGCCAAGTGAGATCCATCCACTAAGAACTAGGACACTACCCCGCTTCACACAGATCACTAAATAGCCCTTGAAGAAAAGCGAACAAGCGGGGTAACTCCAGGTCAGAGTTATCTGATCAGGCAGCAGTTCACCCTCAAACAACCCAAAGGATCGAGCCGCGAGAAACCCAGAAGCCGACTCCTTGCCATACCTTTGTAGGGGAGCCCACTATAGTTGGCAAAGGGCTTCTCTGCATGAACTCGGACAGCTTCGGTGAGGATCTGAGCTGCCGGCAGTGCTGCAAGCCGTGAACCTGCAGCGGCTGGCTGCCTGGGGCATGACCAAACTGCACAACAAGAGGATCAGAGTGCTGCTTCGTTATCTTCTGCCTGCAGGAATGCAAATCTGACAGGTTGGGAGCACTGTGGAGCCGGGAGCCCATCCCTCGAGGAGAGTGTTCGGGCACTGAGGAACCTGCAGGGCCCAAACACAGTGACAAACCGAGTCATTTTCTGGTTCTAACACAAAGAGCCAGCCGGATCCTGGGATCCACTGCTAGAACATCTACAGATCAAAACCTTCAGTGGATGGCTAAGGATGGCACTCTGATCAGTGCCGCCACACTGCTAGGCCTGATCAGGTTTTGACTTTACACAGGAGGAAGAGATATGAACAACAGGGAAATAAAAGTGTGGCTTCTTTCCTTCACTTGCAGCCCTTACAGAGAAAGGGACCCTGACTGTCACAGTTCAGCAGCAAGGAAATTGCACATCAAGCAGGCCACTTGGCAGAGGAGGTGTTCAGGGTTTTGAGATGCTTTTCTTTCACTCAACCCACTGACTTCAAAGTCACAAATTTGAGTTTCTGTTTCACAGGGTCTGTCAGCACTGGAGGAGGCTGCCTGATGGGATGTGAAGGGCTCAACACTGACTCCTACCAGTGCACAGAAATCCTGGCTGGCCAAGCATCAAGAGAAGCTGCAGAAGAACCACATCCAACCTTGAATGCCCTGAAACTATGGTTCTGGCTTTGTCCATAGGAATAATGAAGGAAGGTAAGGACCAACGCACCAGTGACAGGCATCCGGCTTCTCACTTCTGCTCCAAGAGAGGATGGGATAACAGTCTGGCTGGGCTGCTCTGGGATTGTTCCAACTTTGAGGGAACACAATAAAAAAAAAAGTTTATTCAGTTTCCACAGGCAATAACGCCACTACGCACCACCTGTTTTACAGAAAGATGTTAGTTATCTCTTCCATCTGCTCAGCCCTAGCTGTGTTGTGAGAAGACCAACAACTCCTGTAAAAGGAGGGGAAAAAACCTCCGTCTGGTATTACTTTAGCCAGTTTCAGTCTTATTTGGCAGTGATATTAATTCAGAGGAATAGAATACGACTGTGCTGCATTTCCCCACCAGCAGAGACTAATAAACATAGGATTGGAGACACCGGGGATATAGAACAGCTAGTTACATCAGAGTCTGTTCCTTTACAGAAAACAGCAAACTGCATCAGTTGCACGCTGGTGTTTTTCTTCTCCCTTTCCACTGGAATTGCTTGTTAGCATATGGATCAGGCTACCAGATATCCAGACAGCTACTTCTCAGCTTGAACAGGGAAGTTCAAGCCCTTCCAAAGCTGGTCAGAATTTTGCCCTGACAACAATTGGCTTATGTTTTTTCTCACCCCAGCCCAAGCCAGTAAAAAGATACTTTGCACTTACAGCAGCCCTCTTCAGAGGGCAGCAAATGTTTGATGCAGATACCAAAACAAAGCTTGTCTCTCCCGGGGCTAATAAGTATTTCCTCTCCATTTTACTGAGGCCAAAACACTTGTCAAATAACCTATTGAGAAGAGCCATGGGAGAACACAATAATCTGAATTCCCTTTACCTGGCAGCTACAGCTGGTCATAACCTCCCTCTTCAGAGGAAAGAGGGATATGCTTTTATCAGGGCAGCAATACGCCAGCTGACATCTTACCTTGCGGTGATGGCATAAATGGCTTGGCACCGCCAAACGAGAGCTTTCTAGAGCTGGGCACAGATCCATGCTCTCCAGGGTAAGGAGGGGAAGCACCAGTTTTCGGAAAACCAAGAGGACTTGTACTGCTAGACCTCCGGACCGTACCAGACCTTATAGGAAACAACAGCAGCACACACGTTACTCCAGATGTCAGTACAGATGGGTAAGCAGAACAGTATCACCAGGCTCACACAGGCACACAGCTACTTCCACAGAAGCGGAGCTTCATGGCTGTTTATCCCGGATCATAATCCCACCGTTCTAGGACTACATCAATACAGATTAAGATGATAATCCTTGTTTTGAAGAGTTGCAATCCAAACAAAGTTTTGCAAGACAAATTAAAAGAGAGAACGAGATTAGCTTAGCTGCAAGCAGGAAAGCCTGCCCGTTTTCAGAAGTCGCTTTTAGATGCTTTCAGGTATCTACATCAATCCTGAACAAGACAGAGCTTCATATCTTGCCACATCCAGGGTGTTTGTTTTAGGTGGTGTCTTCAGAATGCCCTGAGAGGGTTTTATTCAAGCGTTCCTCCCGCGCTGAGCCACTCGCTTATTGTCAGAGCGGCCATTTTGGTGGAAAGCTCCGCGAGCGCAGGTTGTACGATGCGGAGGCAGGCTGTCCCAGAGGCACCGCTCGGCAACAGGGCTTTGACTCAGATCAAAAGCTAGAGAGCAAACCAGAGCAGCGCTGGGCTGGACAGTCAGAATTGCCTGGGCTCCAAGCTCCTTTAACTCATCGTGAAACCTCACCTCAGGGGGTTAAAATTCATTTGTACAGCCCACAAATGTGGGAACCTCGGGTATTACCCAGCTGCTAAAATGAAACAAAAGTGGAAACCAGACTAGTGGGAAAGTGAGTACAGCCACACCATCACTCTGGAGAGAGACAGGATTATTGTATATTGACTAATTATTTCTCAGTATTTCAATGTTTTCACCACTTGATAAGAACACACAACCTGAACGCTATTTATTGAAACGTCATTCTGCCTCTGCAGACTCCTTCACCAAGATTCCCATTACATTCCTCTACAGGAAAAAAGTCTTTTCATCAAATCTTTCGTTCTACTCTCAATTTGGAAACACTTTTTCCCTTGTTCAAACAACATTAGTTTCAGCCGGTAGGTGGTTTTCTGGACAGGAATCAATGAATATGCTGAAAAAACCCCTCTGTGCTCAAGCCACTGAAAGACGCTGTCACCGAGGTATCCTGCCTCCCCTCCCAGTGACGCTGCATGAAGCCGTCCACACGTATCCAAGCAGAAGGAACAAAGCCAGACGGGTGCAAGCAGGGCTGGCTACAGTACCCAGCAATGGCAAAAGTCACCCTGATGACGTGTCAGTACATCTACTCAACAACACTACTAGGTGTATGTTTTACTTCATGCCAAATTTCAGGGGGGGAACCCAAAAACCCCCCAAACCAAACACAAATCTATTTCAGTAGCTGAGATATAAGAGTTTGATTCACCGCTCCCCCATCTTCCCCCTTTTCAATGTGTTACTACATTTCTCAGCCAAATGAATCCAAGCTATATTCACACGCTTGGAAAAAAGGAAATCCTTTAAAATTTTAACCTAAAAATCACTTCTCTTCAGGTTGCTCCAGATTCAGAGGCCTAATGCTCATCAAGTGCCTGGCCCTGAATTAAAATGAATACACAACAAGGAGATGGACACCTGACAAGGAGAAGATACCTAGATGTTCAGTGGCAAAAAGTATTGCTCTCCCATGTTTTTAACTCTCCAGATTATGAGCCATGTGGAAGGCTGAATATTATCTATTGGGAACTTGCAGAAAAAAACCACCAGCTGACTGCCTCTGCTGAAAGATGTGGAATGTCAAATGCCACCCTACGAGACGTGGGATAAGCAAGCAAGCAGACGAGCAGGACAGGTGATGTGGCCAAAAGGACGCACACGTAATTACCACCTCAGCAAGCAGCGTATCAGTCCACAAACAAGCTACGTTACACCGGCATGCACCAGCCAGTCAGATGACAGCGGTCGATTTTTCAGAAACAAGAGTGTACATCCAGGTTCGTAATCAAACGAGTTGGCGAACATGACGAGGCACTCGGCTCTAATGGCCTATTTGGTACATCTGATGGAAAAGTGGAATCACATACTAAACGCCTGATGAAGATTTCTCCTTCCATTCCTGAAGGGTGTCTACTCAATTTGCTGATTAGAGGAAGTGACGGTGAGAGATAGATATGGCTTCCTGCGGCAGAAAAAGCCATGACGCCAGAGACTTTGAGCAGATGCTAAAAGCAGACTGTGAATCATCCTGATTGCGTCCATTCCTCGAGTTCCTCTGCAGCGACGATGCTAATCTCAACATTACACAGTGGTGACTAAAAGGAGCAAAACACGGCAGTTTGATCCCTGACTGGTAGCTGCGGGCTGTGAACCTGAACTCAGCAGCCATCAGCAGGCCTGGCTAGGTACAGTGTGCCTAGGGGCATCCTCTGCACCTTCTCCAGTGCTCTCACTTTACACATCACACGGATAACCAGGTGTGAGTTCCAACACCAACAGGGTCCACAAGTTTTGCCGTAAAAAATACCAGGCATGTAGTAAACAGGAAGGAGCTTACCACAAAACCTGCCACACGCTCAAAGACGTGAGCATAAAATAGTATTAAAGTAACCCTGGCACAAAACAATCTCTCTGCTGATCCCCAATTAGTATCAACATACTGTGTGTACTTCTGGGTCCACTTCAATACGACTTCTCCTGAATTCGGCTGGCTGAAGCCCAAACTTAGGCTGACACGGCTATTACCCTACTTCTGAAATCTAAACTTTAACTAATCCAGATCCTAAAGCAACTCCTCAAAAAAAAGACACGACACCTCACAGACACTTCTGTTTGAATGCCCCTGCATTCCAACTGTACCCCAGTCTACGAACTGGGCTGCCGCCATCAACCCAGATTTCAAACCTGTAAGAACCAGAAATTATACGTGAGGAGAGACAGAAACCCTATGTGTCTTAGAGATACAAGGCATTACCACTGAACTCAGAAGGTCAGCTGTGCGGCTGAAGGCTGGCATCCGGGTCTTCCTCACGGCCTTCAGAAAACGTGCTCTGCCTCACAGGCACAAATTGCTCATGATTTAACCAGTCCTGGCTGCATAACCACATTAATATGCAACTCGTGTAAGACACATCATCTATGGTGTGACGAGCTACAGGAACCAATTAAGGCAGTCAGGTAAGTTTTGTAGCCCCATCCACTTCAGTTGTTTATCTCAACTTTTTCCTTTCATAAAGGCATCTGCCAGACGGATGGTTCTCTCTGCTCGGACATCCAACCCACAGCTGGCATGGGAAAAGCTGTCAGCCTCAAAGGGGCCCTGCCTGTGCTGAAAGTCTCTCATACATGCACACAGACAAAATTTACAGTACACAGTAAACAAATGAATCTCAACACTGTTACAAAAATACCCCCAAACTATGTCACCACATAACACACACCACACTGGCTCCCCACGGCAAGGGGGAGAGCCCATCACACCGTGAAATTTTGAGACGTACAGAGCACAAGCTGTGAAGCAGTTTGTTTTACAACCCCCAAGCTGTCTTACAAGTGGCCCCGCACTGAGGTTACCCCTCGTCCCAGCCCCAGCACTCACCGTGGAGAGGCGTACTGGTGGGGAGACTGCAGGTTCTGCTCAATCCGCCGGTAGTTGTGAATCTGCGTTGGGACCGGAATGGGCACAGAGTGTCCGTACTTGCTGCTAGAGAACTGACCCGGCCGGCTGTTGGAAGGAGACAGACAAAGAAAGGCTCTTGTAAGGGGTGGGCCTTCACATGGGTAATTGGAGGTTTTATCTTCATAGAGCAACCATACACAGGGAGCGTCCCCTTGGCTGCTCTCGGCTTGTGGGTTTATACTGGGAGGTGGTTCAAAATCCTGCCAAGGGGAAGTGGCACCACACATTTCCTGAACACAGGGACCTTTCCTCCAGCACCATTCCCACCCACAGACTGAAGTCAAAACATACACCCGAGCACACCACTCCCTCCAGGAAAACGGGAGGCCTGCTATTTCAGGCCACAGCTGGCCTAGTTTCCCACAGCTTAGATCCACAGCCAAAGAGCACATCATTGAGCAGGGGCTAAACACTCCTGGCTCACAAAGGACACCAGCAGAGACTTCGCTGCCAAGAGCTACTTGCGATTCACGCAGAGGCACTGCTGCAGCAACAGCATCTCCATGAAAGTCTCAGCACGCCACAAAAAGAATACAACCTTGTGGTGTATATCAGGGTATTTGCAAGTTAACTATAGGGTGGAGAAGGCAACTCAGGAAAGAATAAATTTGGGGGCAGGCGCTGTTATCTATACACTCATTCAGATCAGCTAGAATACCACACACACAAAATGGGACAGGCCCGTTCTGCAAACGTCAGACTTCTTTCTAGTTCCACCCAAGCAGGTTAATCAGCTCACGTCTGGTATCTGTTCCCCTGGGTGACAGTTTCCCCTGTTACTCTTTGCCTGCACACCATGCTATATACAAATCACGCTACACAAAACCCATGCAAACATCACATTTAACTAAGTAGGCGCCTAAAGTCTTTTCCCAAAGGCTCCAGAATTCTAGGATTAATTGCCATGGCAATGCTATTTAGAACTGCCAACACCAATTGTTGCACAATTACAGAAAGATCTTCTTGGTAATGAAGGCTTCTGCAGCCTTCCTTGCTGTCAGTCAAGGACACAGGCCTGGGACTGCCCTGAGAAGCGGGAAGCATCACTTCTTTGGGTCTAACACTTGGAGTGGAAGTGTTTTACATAAGATGAAAGGAGATATAATAATTCAGCAAGAACGTACATGCGTGCACAGAGAAAGACAGAAGGGTTTGTGTCTTCTTTGGCAAAGCATCCCATTATCAGAATTTCTTTTTCGGGGAAGGTCAACAGTACTCTGTGGTTTACAGTGACAGTATTGAACAAAGCTGATCTGACGGAATGTGTCTGCAGATCTCCACCCTGTGCACATGAAACACTCCTCCATCATAAGAGAGCCAAATAACTGAAAGAGATCTTTCATCAAGGCCGAAAGAACAAAATGTGATTCCGATTTCTTCATTCCTCTCTCAGCATGTCTACCGATTTTTTAAGTTCTATATATCCCTCCTTATTTCTTCCACCAAGAGAGCAGACTTTTAATCTGATGCCTGTCTCCAAAACACAGCATGGAAGCCTTGATTCTTCATTGACACCCCATAAAATAAAGGCATTCAAGACTTCTGATTGCTCAGCGGAAGGATGAGGCTTTGGTCTCTCTGCCTTCCATCGGTGTAAGACATGGAGTCAGACAGACATAGAGTGAACAGAGCTTTAACCAAGAAACCTGAGGGTTCATATCAAACCTTATACATATCCCGATTTGCAGCATAACTTTCAAACACTGTCTCTTCAATCTGGCAAAATCACTTGGGGGAAAAGAAGTTCTCAGGTGAAATGATCCCCCTCTCTCCAAGAGCTACAAGAAGTCCTTAAAGGAGTCAGGTTTCTCCACAAAGCGCAAGTTGCAAAAGAAAGCATCCAAATGAGGTGACATATACTAAACCTGCTAACTGGCCTCAAGCCTTAAAGACTACGATTGACCATAAATTTGCAAAGATCAAGAGATAAAGCTGGGAGAGGAAGTTTAGTTCCTTGGCAGTAATTAAAAGCTCTTTGAAAATGGTATTAAATCCATTGCTGTGGGATACATCCAAGGAAGCATGTTTTGTTATCAAGCATCTTCAACAAGGAAGTGTTTAAAAAAGAGAAAAAGCTCACCTGTCAGCATATTTTAGTTCTGCCTAGCCCTTACTCTCTTATTCAGTAAAGAACAAGGAAGGCCGCTCTAGAGTGTAGCGTGACTTCCTGAGGAAAACCCACTGCCGGCCACTCTAAAATAGCCTTTGCTTTCTGTCCTAGTTGGACTGCACCCAGTGCTGCTTGCTAGCCTCACACGAAAGGGAGAACTGCTGCTTCTGAGTGAGCAAAGACAGAGAGAAAATCAGGAGTCCTCTGCACCAGTGAAGCCAAATGCTGAACCAAGGGCCTCGTGACATCTACAGTGAAGGGCACTGAAGCCCATGTTCATAATTATTAAGGACATGGCTGGGTGGCACCTGCTTAAAGCCCTTTCAGGGGACAGATCAAAGCTCATGCTTTACACTCTAGATTCAGAGTGACTGCTCCCTTCTTTCATTACTTATGTCTTACTCCCCATCGTGGACAGGGTAGCAAGTAACTTTTCTATCTGCTTTGAAGAAATACTGAAAAGTGGGAAGTAGCGCTACAGGGTTCGGCATCTGCTCCACACAAGCTGCTGGGAATGAGTAGGAGAGACAGTGAGAGCAGAAACATGTTTAGATGATAGCCACTGGCATTGACTTGCCACCTTGCGATCCAGTAAAATACGACGAGGCCAGTTTGGTAAAGACAGTAGTGAATAGTGAAAAGTGGGCAGCGTTTGTAGTCAACTTCCATGAATTACCACTCTCTGCTGTCCAGAAACAAGGCCAAATCCTTTAATACTGATCCCCAGAATGCAAAGGAATCAGTTAAGGAATAAGCTGTTACAAAGCTTAGCAGGCGATGGCATTAAGTAGCCTCACGTAATTAAACTCCACACTGTGGTATGCGCTTGCCAATTAATCTGCTCACGTCAGCAAGGCTTTCAGCTGTATTCTTTTACTTTAAATTTGTATGCTTTGAAGCTATGTTTTGTCATTTTCTGGGCTCTGCTTATGTGACGTGTGTTCAACACATAGCCTGGGACTACACTGCCTTCTTGAGAAAGATTTTAGGGTCATCCGTCTCTCCGTGTGAAATCTCCTTCAGTCCTCCTCCCCCAACACGTCCCCTGTTGACAGAAGAGAAGACGAAAGCTGTCCTGCTTCCCCAGCAGGCAGGAACGAGACGGGAAGCAACACCGCCAGCTCCCTGTACGCTAAGCACAGACCCTAACGCTTCAAGCTCTAAAGTCAATGGGATCGCCGTCCACAGACCATGAGTGGCTTCTGAACACAAACATGTCTGGAGGCACTGGTGCTGCTGGGCGGCTGGTGCTGTTGTGTGTGGGTGGCTGTCACCTACGACATTTCTAAAGGCTAAAGCTGAGTCGACAGCAACTGGTTTAGTTGGAACTGAACCTACGCCTCGTTGCACTTGTTACTCCTGCTCCTGCATCCTCCATTACCAAACAAGCCCCATGTTGCAGCATTGCTTTATACCAGCGTAGTGCAAGGAGATGTTCGGAGCTTCAAGCAAACTACAAACATCTAGGCAGGCCCACATCTGTCCTTCAACAGCAAGGGGAGAAGAGCAACACCCCTCCACATCTGCCCTCCTGCCCTTTGCCCAGTAATTCAAGCCCATAGTAGCTTCAGCCTTGGCTGAAGTGTTGTGCTCTAATTCACTGCATAAATTCAGAAGGAAAGGTCTTTAGCTGGAATACTGACTGCCTCTGCAGGCCAAGCACAGAGGGGATGAGTAGCACATACATGCCGGTGGAGAGCATTTAATTTCTTGCTTGAGAATAATCCCTGGCGCCCCAGGGAAGAGAGTTAATTCCGGCCCCACTGCATTCCCTCCTAGTGCCTCCTGAAGGCCTAAAGAGGGAGAGACAGGCTCTGTGGTTGGGACTGACCAGTGCCTGAGGCTGAGGAGTTTCTCCTGGGTGTTTCTTATTACCCCTTAACTAAAGGGGAGATGTGGATCTTGCCCAGCACACCAACATCTGTAAAATCCCCTCCTGGAAGTCAATGGGTGTTTAATAGATCAATGTTGCATAGTCATGACTGAACAGTCTTTCTTACCTGGACGGGCTTGGAGAACTGCTATATGGGGGTGAAGGAGACGGTGTCCTTCCCTGGCTTTCCAAGCCTGCTGAAGTCACCAGAGAACTCCTGAAGAACGACAGAAAGGAAAGAACCCAGCTGTCAGAGGGGAACCAACCCCGCTCCCTGTCGCCTACAGGGCACAGTAGCAGAGCTGCGTCTGCCCAGCACGTCATGGGAGCCCTGGGGACTGTCACGTTGCCCCACAGACGCGGCTGTTCAGGTGCCACATGCTGATGGTCAAATGGAACATGATCAGAACCAGGCAGGTGACAGTCATCCTTGAAGCAACAGCTAACTCAGCAGCATCTTTCGTCCCATCCACCAGCACCCAAAAGTCCCTCGTGCACAGTACGCTCCAGTGGCTGAACAACTTCAGCTGCCTTGGTGCTCTTACCCGCTGTACATCAGACTGTCTTGGATCGGTTTCCCTCCTGCAGCCTCAACAGTCAAATCACCTGAGGAACAAGGAAGTACAGAAACATATTAATTCTAGATCATTTTCTTTAAAAATCTTTATATATTTAGAGCAACAGATTTTGGGTAGAATTTCCTACTCTTCCAGGACCCACCGAATTGCTTCTGAGGTCAACATTTTGCCAAATACGAGTGAGCTGAAGCTGATATGGATGCTGCTGATCCTTGTATCTTGAAGGTTTAAAAGATTCAGGCTGAAAGGGAGCCCTTTCGGCAGGGGGCTAAAACCTGGCAGTATCATTTGGGGCAACGGGTATATGCCCACTTGGTGCAAGCAATTAGCTACTTTGCAAAAAGACAGTGGTACACGCTGCACGCCGGGCTTTGAAACATCCTCGTCCCAAGTGGCAAGAATCCAGGGCAGCTGGGTACACAACCCAGGGGAGTTTGTGCCTTTGCCAAAACATCTGAACACTGGAAATCTGACTACCACAAGACATGCATGTACTGGCCCCATCACTGTTCCCAGGAAAAATACCCATGCGACCAAGCTCTTTCTTATCTTAAGGACTGCACAAGAGAGACCTTTCACAGATTCCAGTGCTGCCCCTCTGAACTCCTGTTATCATAGAATCATAGGTTGGAAAAGACCTCTAAGATTATCAAGTCCAACCAACCACCCAACACCACCATGCCCACTAAACCATATCCTGAAGTGCCATATCTACACGTTTTTTAAACACCTCCAGGGATGGGGACTCCACCACCTCCATGGGCAGCCTGTTCCAATGTCTGACCACTCTTTCAGTAGAGGAACCTTTCCTAAAATCTAATCTAAACTTTCCCTGACTCAGCTTGAGGCCATTGCCTCTCGTCCTATCACTAGTTAGTTGGGAGTAGCGACCAACACCTGCCTCACTACAACCTCCTTTCAGGTAGCTGTAGAGAGCAATAAGGTCCCCCCTCAGCCTCCTCTTCTCCAGGCTAAACAGCCCCAGTTCCCTCAGCTGCTCCTCATAACACTTGTTCTCTAGACCCTTCACCAGCCTCACTGTCCTTCTCTGGACATGCTCCAGCAACTCAGTGTCCTTCTTGTAGTGAGGGGCCCAAAACTGAATACAGTACTCCAGGTGCAACCTCACCAGTGCCGAGTACAGGGGCACGATCACCTCCCTGCTCCTGCTTTTCCTGGTACAAGCCAGGATGCCATTGGCCTTCTTGGCCACCTGGGCACACTGCTGGCTCATGTTCAGCGGGCTGTTGATCAACACCCCAAGGTCCTTTTCCACCAGGCAGCTTTCCAGCCACTCCTCCCCAAGCCTGTAGCGTTGCATGGGGTTGGTGTGACCGAAGGGCAGGACCCGGCATTTGGCCTTGTTGAACCTCATACAGTTGGCCTCGGCCCATCGATCCAGTCTGTCCAGATCCCTCTGCAGAGCCCTCCCACCCTCAAGCAGATCGACACTCCCGCCCAGCTTGGTGTCATCTGCAAACTTACTGAGGAGGCCCTCAATCCCCTCATCCAGATCATTGATAAAGAAGTTAAACAAGACTGGATCCAAAACCGAGCCTGGGGACCACTACTTGTGACTGGCCACCAGCTGGATTTAACTCCATTCATGACCACTCTCTGTGCTCAGTCATTCAGCCAGTTCTTTATCCAGTGAAGAGTACACCCATCCAAACCATGGGCATCTAGTTTCTCTATGTGGATGCTGTGGGGAACAGCGTCAAAGGCCTTACTAAAGTCCAGGTAGACAATATCCACAGCCTTTCCCTCATCCAGTAGGCGGGTCACCTGGTCATACAAGGAGATCAAGTTGGTCAAGCAGGACCAGCCTTTCATGAACCCATGCTGGCTGGGTCTGATCCTCTGGTTGTCCTTCACATGCCTGGTGAGCGCACTCAGGATGAATCGCTCCATAATCTTGCCTGGCACCGAGGTCAGGCTGACAGGCCTGTGGTTCCCAGGATTCTCCTTCCAGTCCTTCTTGTAGATGAGTGTCACACTGGCGATTCTCCAGTCATCTGGGACCTCCCCTGTTAGCCAGGACTGCTGACAGATGATGGACAGTGGCTTGGCCAGCTCCTCCGCCAGTTCCCTCAGCACTCTTGGGTGGATCCCATCTGGTCCCACAGACTTGTAAGTGTCCAGGTGGCATAGCAGGTCATTAACTGCTTCCTCCTGGATCATGGGAGGTTCATTCCACACTACTTCCCTATCTTCCAGCACTGGCGGCTGACTACCCTGGGAATAACCAGTCTGACTATTAAGGACTGAGGAGAAGAAGGCATTAAGTACCTCAGCCTTTTCCTCATCCTTGTTGGCAATATTCCCCCTCGCATCTAATAAGGGATGGAGACTCTCCTTGGCCCTCTTTTTGTTGTTGATGTATTTTTAAAAACATTTTTTGTTGTCCCTTACAACACAAGTAGTGCAACTGTGGCAGGAAGAATCAGTATTTATCAGCAAGTTCCAACCCAGCAAAGCATCAGATACACGGTCAATGTTGAACAATATCCTTCTGCTGGTTAAGTAAGGACTAGTGCATGGACACACTCAGGCACATGGCTGAAGTGGGCACCTGGCCTCTATATACATAGTTATTTTCAAGCAATTCCTATTGAAGCATAAACACATGGAGGTGCTAAAATTAAATTCAAGATGTTTGAAGAAAAAGCCAACATCTTTTATTTTTTCTCAGGGATTTTTTTCCAAGTATAAAACCCATCTTGCTAGCTGAAATCCTGTCTTGGATTGTGATGCTGAGTGAAACTGAAGACAGGATGACATGGAAACGGCTTCTGTGAGAGGAAGACTTCTCCTTGTAAGCCTATTTATCTTCTCTTCCAGTTGGATTTCGAAATTCAATCTCTTACTGAGATCCCCAAGTAATCTTCTCTCTCAAATCCTATATTTGAAGGTAATTACAAAATGTCCTACGAAACTAGCCAGGGAGACGTATGTCTCTTCCAGCTTGAGAACAAAATCATTCCTGTTTTCCATTTTTTGAATCCTGAGATTCAAAAGCATTCAGTCAATATAGACAGGTTTAATTACTCCTTCAACTTTCTAGTAACTATCCTTAACACCCACACCCCTCTCTGCTCAGAACGTCTGTGCCTCCAGAAACCAGCTTACTTGAGAGCTGTGCTGGGACCATAACGAAGTCATCTGTGTCGCAGGACGAATTCTTACTGCTGCTTCCAGCAGAGTCCTTCGATCCATGCAGAAAACCGGGGGAATCCTGGGTAGGAGACGCCAGCGCCTTCTCCTGCAGCTGCTGCTGCATCTCTCCAAGGGACTGCTAATGCAAGAAGAAAACAAACACTGGCTTCAGCACAGCTACTTCATCATTCTGCTCGATCCCTCAAACTGAGCTGTACAAGGCTACAAGCAACATTTTGCTGACAAACCAGCGCTGATAGTTTGCCAGAAGCAGCTGTTTAGTTCACTGAAAAGGAACAGCCTTTTATGTCCATGTCAGAACAACACATCTCCTGTTACACAAAACATACGACCAGCGTGTCTGATGCTCCCCAGATAAGAAAAATTCACTTGAGGTATTACATCCTTCTGCTAAGGCTTTCTGGATCAACCACGCATTTTCTACCCACTCAATTCAGTACAGCCACAAAACAGAGCAGAGCCTTCAGAGGTGTTTTTGGTTGGTCTTTCAGCTTACCTTTTTTTAATCTGTTTTCAAACATTACACATCTGGTCTCTATTCACGCTTTTGCACTAAGCAGCACTCGGGAACATGTACATAAGTGTCCAGGCACTTTTGGGACAACCCTGTTTTGCTGTAGTGCTGATAAGGAGTTAAAGAATGGTCTGAAGGAGACGTAGCATTCAAGAGATGAACACCTCGGCCATCAGAAGCAGGACAGAACTTGAGAAGTCCCATTTTCCCTTTGCCTTCAGCCAAACGATAGATAGCCCCACAATCCTCACGTTTTACAAGGAAATGGAGGAGGCTGGATGGTTTAAGAAAGCTTTGAGACAGCTGAACTGCCCACTGAGCAGGTCACAGACAACCTTTATCCTAATGCATGTTTCAGCTGAGAAATACTTGAATTCCCTTTCACTTGGGCCCTATTTAGACCTTGTTCGCGCCCCAGAGACTCTCCTGCTGTCCCAGTGGGGGCTGATTCTCACCGTCACACAGTACATACAAGCAGAAGCAATCTTGCGCTATCAAAGTTGTCTCTTTTCCACCCAACCTGCTAGCTCTGCCCTGCAGACACGGGTTTTTTCACATGCCAAGCCAGCACACCTCCCTCGGCAAAACTGCAACAGGCAGAGCAGGACCGGTGCAGTACCCTTCTAAGGCGGGGTCCTCCCAAGTCTGGCAGTGAGTCTGCACCATCCCTGAGCTTCCCAAACCAGGAAAGCTCAGGGGAGAGAGTTTGCTTTTTGCACCACCTGCCCATTCCTGGAGCTTTATGGTCAGGAGAGCCTCAGCCAACAACCCTCTACCCAGGGCTGCAGGAGGGAAGGTGCTTTTGGAGATAAAGTTATGCAACCATCAGAGGAGAGCAGACCTCTCCCCTCTGTTCAGCCCACATCATAAGCAGCTGCACCACCTTCAGACAGTGCCTCTCAGCCTTTCCGAGACCAGGCCCTCACTGCAGATACAATCTCTTCCATGAACTTGGAAAGAAAGATTCAGCCATGGCACTCCTTGAAGGAGGATGAGAAGCCTTGGCCCAGTGAAACTCAGAGCAAAAAAGCAGCGGTTCCAGGGAGGAACAAATTCAGACCTTCTCCCTTCCCCTACGCGTGACACCACTGGCATTCCTGAGTTCAAAGTCAAAACGCAGTTTTCACCAAGAGCCTCCAAAAACAAGCTCTCAGTTTAGTGAGCTGGAGGAATGTCGCGTCACTGGTCAGTTAACACTCTGCCTTCCAGATAAGTTTTCATCATTTCAGGTAACCAAAGAGAAAACCCGTCAGTTCTGATCATCTCTCAAAAGACTAGTGGACCATGCAGGTCCGGTCTGAGCAAACAGCTTTGCTGAAGGTCCCTCTGTGGCACCTGGGGATGCTGGTCAGACAGGTGGAGGGTCACCTCACGCAGGACGGTGGACACGCTGTCAGGCTGCAGAGACTTTGCCTGAAAACAGAGAACTTGCAGCCAAGTAAGCAGCGCTACACCCTGCATTAGTGACTTGTTTTTGGTTCCATGGAGCTTTCCACCTCTGCCAAGACAAGCTAGTGTCTTATTTCATAAAAGCTTTTCAGATAACAGGCAAATTGAAATATTTCTTGTGGAGAGAAAGACAACCTTCAGGATCCAAACTAAACAGACTGGAGAAGACATTGAACAAAACCCAGGCAGAACTGTTCAGTGACTTGCACCAGAAGACAGCAAAAGCAGAGACCTTGTTTCAAAGCAAGCAAGCAAGGAGACCACGAACCCAAGCAGTGTATCCTCTGAGCTGTACTTACGGGAGGTGATGCCAGGTGGGAAGTAGAGGAGCTGCTGGAGGAACTACCGGAGCCTGAACTGGGGTAAGAAGGCATTGGCACAGAAGCAGCTAAAAACAGCCAAAGACAAAACCAAAACAAGTTGTCATATGAAAATTAATCAACAATAAAAGGTCTTTTTCATCTTTTCCCATGAGGTTTCTCTCATGTACCATCATGTATCTCATGTATCAGATGTGGCCAATTAAAGAAGGACAAAAGAAAAATAAGCAATCTGTTCAGTTACATGATTCACACCCATCCACTCCTCCACATGCTATTTCACTGTTCTAGCTCTTGGGGTGGAAGGTCTCAGAAGATCTGACCAAGGTCAGATGTCCACTCAACAGCTGCCCTACACAGGTAGCTAGATGGTTTCTGCCCTAAAGAGCCTCCAAAGCATCTTTGCAAATGAAGGGAAAGATAAACAGAAAACTGGACTGAGTTACTCATGTTGGTGGCAGAGGTCAGAAGCTAGACCCGACCCTTACAGTTTCTTCTTTGTCAAACCTTGTGGCTTAGCACACATACATCACGTTAAACACATGCCTTATGCCTGCTGCCCAAACAGTCACCTGGGCACTCCAGGGCACATGCTAGAAAGACATCTACCCCTCCCTGAGAATTAATCATTCCACAAGGAAATAGTTCTTTGCTTCCTACACCTCAACACATTCTCCCTCAGTCACTTTGGCAAGTTAAAGAGGTTTTGCTTATTTAATCTCTTTGTACAGAACTTGTTCCACAGCACTGGCTGTTCTTGCATCCCTTCTTTTTCTGTTCTGTTGTTCAATATAAGAACTGCCCATTTATTAACTTCATTGCTGAAGTGGCTTTTGTAACCCTCACAGAGGCATAAAGCTCACACTGAAAGGACTAGTTAGCATTGACCTTCTGGCAGAAGAGATAATTAAGGTGTCACAGGAGAAAAGAATATTTAACTCCAATGACTCCAAGTGAGGTTCAGTAAATGACTTAGAAGAGCTCTGCTCAACGAGCCAAAGGTAACACTGGCTTTTTAACAGACTTTGAAGTATTTAGTGGTTCAAATTCCCCAGCCCACCTGCACAAGACTGAACGGTGCAGAAGTTGCAGAACCATCCCAGCATCCCCACTTCAAGGCAGTGTGAAGTCAGATTTTACTCTGCAAGTCATTCTAATACCAAAATGGCTAAGACAGAGATCAGAGGCAATGCTTAAGAGAGGAGAGGAACACGTCGCTTTGCTTCTCTTCCATTGTGCTGGCAGAGAATCAGCACCTCATATCAGATTTCTGCCTTTGCAGGATCTGTGCTAGTGACTCCATACTTAATACCAGGAGGGGTAATAACACCTAGAAGAAGAATGCTTCTGTTTGAAGTAAAATGACCTCTGCCATTGACTGCATTAGACACCACAAAGTACTTACTCTGTTCAACCAGCTAGAAAACAAAAAGTACTTCTCTCTCAATTAACCGTTGAAACAGTGTTCTAATGATAAAAGAATGGGAAAATACGCCTTTTAATAAAAGGCTTTGAGAAGTCTTTCCATCTAGCCTTATCAAAGAAGGTTAAAGGATGACTAGACCAGTGTCTCCCAGCAGAAAGAGGGCAATCACTTAGATGCTGAATTCCTCCGTCTGACAGAGAGGTAACAAGATCCAACAACAGGAAAACGAAGCCAAAGAAATGTAGACTTAAAATATGTTTTAACATAAGTAATTAACTGCTGTAACTTTAACCAGGGTCACAGCGATCTCTTCCACCCTTTGCTAACATTAACAAAAACTGAATGTTTTTCTGAAGAGGTCAAGTTCTATTGCAAATAGAGGTGGATTCTGCTGACTGCTGGGGCCTGTGCAGTAGGAAGCCATCGTGGGACGGCCGCATGGGGCCAGTGCGCAGCGCCACTCACACGTGCAGATGCCTTCCCCTCTTGTGTCAGACCGCACCGGCAGCGCTCAGTCCACCAGCATTTTGAGGGTTAGGTCCGTAACGAAAATAAACCTTTCCAAAGCTTTGTGAGAGGCTGCATTTCAGCTTCTGTATCTATTCTATGCTTGATCTTGTGCCCTCCATGGGCTGTGCTGTCAAAACACACTGCCCTGGCTCCCGTAAAGGAACTAGGACTGCAGTGCCCTGCATGTGGGTATTCTGGAAGATCGGTCAGGGCTTGGCATGGAGAGCTACACCACCTGCATGCCACACGCTCTTCCAGCACAGCTGGTTCCCACTCCCCACACTCAGGGAACCCACACAGAGGGCCGAGAACTTGCCCGTGAAATGGAGAGCTCTGTCCTGCCTGCACCACACCGCTGCCGATCTCCGCAGCCTTCCCACTGAGCCTGCAGAGCAACACCTAGCACCTTCCCTAGGTATTTACCACCAGAAATCGGGGGGGCGGGGGGGGCACCAAAAATTCTCCCCTTTTTTATCCTGCCAGCCGTTACAGAACAATTCACCCTTGTACAGACAGACCTTCCTCTAATGAAAAGGCACTTTTAAGAAAAGGTAACTGATTTCTTAACTGTATCCACAGATGCCTGCTGCAAGACTTGCATCACCATTCATTTTTCCTGGAATCCGTATTTTTGTTAAAGTCATTTCAGTTCTCTCTCAAGGTCCCCTCCACTCTATTTTGGTTCTGTGTTTATTATTGATTTAAATCTGGCTGGAATTGAGACTTTTCTATTTTTGTCTGTTTACTTTGGACAGCTTATTATTAATCTAGGAAGGAAGATAAGCAGGCAGACCTTGCCACTATCATCTGAAACTCATGTTAAAACACTATCTGCATGAAGCACATCTTTAGATACAGCCTCTATTAATCATATTCTTATATATAACCCTGAAAACTCCCCACATTCACACTGTAATGCTGTGAGGTCTAACTCAGCAGGTCCTGACACTAAAATTGGACTTCTGCGCATGCAGAACCACGAGGTTTGGCTCTGACAAACCCTCCCTGACCCCCATGTCCCTGCTGGGGCATTTTTCAGCGTCAGCCACATAGGACAGCTGGAAAGCAAGATGCTTGCTTCCACCTCCTCCGCACACCCAGGCACTCCCAGTTTGAAATTAAAAAGGGTGCAAACACTTGGCTCATCATGTTTTCAGCTCAATGCGGGGAATGTTAACATGGTTTGTAGGCCCCCACCCAAATCCAAAAATTGCTGGATTGTAATTGTAATGTAAATAAGTCTGTTTTCATAATTGTCCTCTCCAACTTGTCCCAGCAACAAAACAGTCATCCTGTACATTGCGTAACCAACACCAACTGGTTTCAAATGGGAGAGCTGGGCTCTGTAAAGGCAAGCCTGTGCTCCAGCTGTGTGGATCTTGATACTGGATCCTACACCTGCAAAAATCACTTCTGACACATCATCCTACCAGGGGCTTGGTTGCCCTAAAAATAGCCAAGCCTCAAGCTCTATATAAAAGCTTTATTTGGAACCCAGTTTTACACACCCTGGAGAGATGCATTTTTGTGACTATCTGGATTCAATTAAAACCAGTCATCAAAAAGGTATTTAATTGCAGCCTCTGACGAGGCAATAGTTTGAGTGCAAAAACTGAAGTAACTTGCCCAAAGAATAAGCTGTTGTTTAGACTTCAAGTTTGCATCATTAAAGCCTTTCATATGCAGAAGTCAGATTTTTTTCTTAGTTTTTACTTGAGTATTTTATGTAGGGTAAGATTATAAAGATGGTAAAAGTCAAGTTAAACCTGACAGATATTCCAGACGCTGACCCACCTGCACACTTCTGAACCCTAACTGCTCAGGTTTCATGCTCTCCCAACTCAGCGTAAAGAAGGTACCAGCTTAGCATTCATTAGCGGCAAGCGCAAAAAGCCCTCCAAAATATCCTGCACGGGTACCAATTACAATGTGTTTACTGAGAGAAGACTTGCACAAGCGTCTAATTATGCCTTCGCATGCATTGTTACTGTAACACACTGCCCCATACCATATGCTGATCAGACCTGGCTGCAGACAGACGACAGTCTGACTAGACACAGTATTTTAAAGATTTTATTAATAAATTTTTCCACATCTAAAGTACATGCTTAGTCACAGGTACAAAACCCACAATATAAAGTAAAATATAAATAAACGAACTAAAAGAAAAGTGTATGGTTGAGTTAAAGCCCACGAGGCCCTAAAGCCACTCTCCAGGCAGTGGGGTACACCCTGGATGGCAGCAGACTCATGTCCTTGCGTCACTGAAGGCGGGAGATGAGAACAACCATCCCTTGAAACCTCAGAGGAGAGGATGAGCGGGTCAGAAATGCCGTCTTTAAAGATTTGACAGAAATGTTCACTCTGCTGAAGTGTCTCGAAAAACATGTGAAATTATTTCGATTAGTCCCCTCGCCAACTTGAAAATTATTCACTTCGAGAATTATCCACATCTGAGGATTCCCCAGTTTTTCATAATTCCAAAATTTCGTTGTATTAATCCACACAGAATGAACAGCCGATGGCTCTCACTTTATTTTTAGGCATTGTGTTTTGACCAGCTCTGGCCCAGTCTTGATGAGGTTCCGGAGCCCAGTGATGTGCTCAGCTCCACACGCTGGTGGCAGCTCTCCCGTTCTGCCCCATCACCCAAGGGCAGATCTGCCTGCAGGGGTATGGAGCCCACCACATCCCCCCAGTCTGCAAAACACTCTCATACAGAAAGAAAGCTTAGAATCATAGAATGCTTTGGGTTGGAAGGGACCTTTAGAGGTCATCTAGCCCAACTCCCCTTCCATCAGCTGGGACATCTTCAACTAGACCAGGTTGCTCAGAGCCCCGTCCAACCTGGTCTTGAATGTTTCCAGGCATGGGGCCTCCACTACTTCTGGGCAACCCATTCCAGCATTTCACCACTCTTGCTGTAAAAAGCATCTTCCTTATATCCAGTCTAAATCTACCCTCCCTCAGTTTAAAACCGTTACTCCTTGTCCTGTCACAACAGGCCTTGCTAAAAAGATTGTCCCCATCTTTCCTACAGGCCCCCCTTAAGTACTGAAAGGCTGCAATAAGGTCTCCCCACAGCCTTCTCTTCTCCAGGCTGAACAACCCCAACTCACTCAGCCTTTCCTAACAGCAGAGATGCTCCAGTCCTCATGATTTTTGTGGCCCTCCTCTGGCCCCGCTCCAACAGCTCCATCTCTTTCTTGTGCTGGGGGCTCCAGAGCTGGATGCAGGACTCCTGGGGGATCTCACCAGAGTGGAGTAGAGGGGCAGAATCACCTCCCTCGACCTGCTGGCCACGCTTCTCTTGATGCAGCCCAGGATACAGTTGGCTGCCTGGGCTGCGAGTGTACATTGGTGGCTCATGTCCAGCTTTTCATCCACCAGTACCCCCAAGTCTTCCTCAGCAGGGCTGCTCTCAATCCCTTCATGTCCCAGCCTGTATTGATATTGAGGGTTGCCACGACCCAGACGCAAGCCCTTGCACTTGACCTTGTTGAACCTCATGAAGTTCACATGGGCCCACCTCTCCAGCTTGTCCAGGTCTCTTCGGATGGCATCCAGTCCTTCTGGCACGTCAACTGCACCGCTCAGCTTGGTGTCATCTGAAAACTTGCTGAGGGTGCACTCCATCTTGCCATGTCATTGATGAAAACATTGAGCAGCACCATTCCCAACATGGACCCCTGAGGGACTCCACTTGTCTCCACCTGGACATCGAGCTGTTGATCACTACCCTCTGGCTGCGACCTTTCAACCAATTCCTTATCCACGGAACAGTCCACCCATCAAATCCGTATCTTCCCAATTTAGGGAGAAGGATGTTGTGGGCAACCATGTTGAAGGCTTTACAGAAGTCCAGACAGATGACATCTGTTGCTTTTCTTTGTCCACCGATGCAGTCACTCCATCTTAGCAAGCCACCAGGTTGGTCAGGTAGGACTTGCCCTTCGTGAAGCCATGCTGGCTGTCTCGAATCACCTCTCTGTCCTCCATGCACCTTAGCACAGCTTCTAGAAGGATCTGTTTGATGATCTTCCCAGACACAGAGGTGAGGCTGACAGGTCAGTAGTTCCCAGGGTCATCCTTCCTACCCTTTTGAAAAACAGGCACAATGTTTTCCTTCTTCCAGTCACCAGGGACTTCACCTGACTGCCACAACTTTTCAAGTATCATGGAGAATGGCCTGACAGCTACATCAGACAATTCCCTCAGGACTCCAGGATGCATCTCATCAGGTCCCATAGATTTACATACATTTAGGTTCTCTTCTCCTCTTTGATACCTCCTACACTCCTGATGCTGAGCCACGTGCTGAGGTGAAGTAGCACAATAAACTTCTGGACTCATCTTAGTTGTGCACGTGAAGCCAGGGGAGCTCGCCCCTGAGCAACTGCAACCTTGCTAAGTTATCTGCTCCAGCTAAAACTGTGCAAATACTAACCATGTGACCATGTTAAGCAGCATTCCATACATCCCGGGTGAGGTTTTCTTATCGGGAGCACCATAACCCAGACCTTTGCTGAGACACTGGCTCTTCTCTCGCCTATTCACAAATCAAAAGGACCACCATTCCCACATGCAGCCTTTCTCTTCTAGGCTCTTCACCGCACTTCCCAAAGGCCTTCATCCATCGCTGCCATCTGGCAGTAGCAGAGACCTCCACAGTGGACTACAGAGAACCACCTTCTCTGCTAGCAGATTTCCTGCAACAACCTGAGGACCTCCAGCAATGATGACATATTTCTCACCTCATCTTTTCAAAGCCAGCAGCGGTCTCTCCTCTCTGGACAGGACTCCAGGCTGTTGACGTATGCCCGGAGGTGAGGACCAGCAGGGCAGCAGAGAGGTCTGGAGTTTGTGTAGTCCTTACCTGCCTGTAAAGGTGCTCTTTTTATTGGGCCTTGACCCCACACTATCAGCTTCGGTGCAGCCGGGGGCAAAGGCCAAGCTACAGTCCCCTGCTCATAACGGGGCCTCTGGTTTCTGCACAGCAAATGCGCAGAAGCTGGAAACTGAGGCCAGGCCAGGAGAACCCTCTCCTGTTTGCAGGAGGTTTTCTGCTCCCCTGTCCAACAAAGCAACGGAACTGCCGGAGGCAAGAGATGAGCCGGTGGGCATGCAAGAATGTCGCGATGGAGGGGTCCTCTGCCCACAGGGCGATCAGACTCCAAAGGGCTTTCCCCACATGGCAGCGGTACAGCAGGTGCTGAGAGCTGAGCAGGCTTAGGAGCAGTCCTACCCGGGCAGAGTCCTTCCCTGCCCGCAGAGCACTCCCGTTTTACAGGACTCGCCCTGCATCTTGCTGGCGTGGATGGAGATAGGGGCCTGGCTGGCTTGCAAGCTCCCCTAAACCAGAAGCGTCGTTTCTTGCCCGCAGGACGGTCACCTAAGTACACAGTTAAAATCTGCGTCAGGAACAACTGCGAAGTCCTGCTCTGGACCCAGGAAAGCAAGAGACTGTCTAGAGTTGTGTGGACATCAGACAAGGGGCATTCACCCATGGCATATGTCCAAGAGGGGCTCTGTGCGCAGACGGCATTGGACATGCGTCCTTTGAGACTTCCAGCCCCCGCACTGGGCACCCCAGATCAGCCACTGATGAAAATTCTTGGCTCTATCATTTACTCAGGAGATTAAATGCCCAGGAAGATCCCTCCAGAAGACAACCATACACAATTCCACTAAACCAAGTCTCTTGGCCAGACGACTATTATATCCCATACACTAGAAGCAATTCTGAATCGTTTTCCACCAAAACCAAACCCCTGAATCATAGTACATGTGGTTGGAAAGTTTCACAAGTTTTGAATCAAAAGAGGAAAGAAAGAGCTTTCAACTGAAACCTGTCTTTGTTTTGGCCAGTTCTCACAGAGTACGCAAACTTCACCCTTCTAAAACAAGATTTATCAAGAGTTTGGAGGTAAATGCTGAAACAAGATTTGGTGACCAGAGCCTGTCATTTTGCACAGCCAACCTGAAGCTGCCACCTGGCAAGCAGGGACAGGAGTGCCAGTTTCCACCATCCACTGCCCTGCATTGTCCTACAGATGCGGAACACCACCAAGATCATGCTGCCTAATCCTGTTTACCTACGAGCATCCCCGCTGGCCAAGCGCTTCATACAGAGAAGCTGAACACATTTCAAAGCTGCATTTACTGCTACTTTAGGTTTCTAAATAGCTCCCTAATCATCCCTTTGAAGATAACTCAGCAAAATCAAACACATTTCGATAGCAAAATCTGGACATGACACAGTAATAAATGCCAAATCCCTGCCTAAGCCACTAGGAAAACATAAAGCAGACTTTTTCTTTCCTTTTGGACTAGCAGCAAAGGAAGTCATGTTGTGGTTCAAAGAGTCGTAATCAAAAATGCAACACTTACATTTTTTCATAGAGGCACTTGCATCCAAGAACGGGTGATGGAAAAATTCATCTGGAAAAACAAAAAAAGAATAATGACTGAGTGAAAGGAAATAACTGTAAGGAGTTTACAAAGCAGTTAAAGCATAGCAAGTTACAGTATTTTATGCTGTTTTTCTATGCATTCCATTCAACCATGGAAGTCGACTGACTGCGGCTGCATACAGTAGTGGTCAAGAATGCAGACTGGGGACTGGATGCAGGACCTACTCATAAAAAAAAGGGTGGGAAATAATTTGGATCCAGGGATCGCTATGCAAGTATGAAGAAAAAAAGGTGTGTCCTCTGCTACCCAGTTATCTCTGCAAAATCAGCTGAGGGGGGGAGAGCAGAGAAGGGAAATCAGCTGGGGCAGTTACATGAATGAAGAAAGGGAGGAGAGGGAAAAAAAACACCAAAACTTTGCCAGAAGTATAGGCAAAGGGCATGAGGGTTTGTACCCTGGGACTCACCACGAGTACTAATGGGTTTTCCTTTCCCACAGGGCATTAAAGAACTTAGTAAGGTTTTGTTACGAGCTACAATCCTGGGCTGCTGGGGAGAATACTCTAATTGCTCATGCTCCTCTGTCTTGCAACAGCCCGTACACTTACAGGAACACGAATCAGTTCCTGAGGGACAGCTAGCGTGACTGTGGAGAGACCTGGCACGGCCACGTCTGCACACGTGCATCAAGAGCTCCCATCAGCAAGGAGAGAGCAATCCTCATGCGCAAAGTAGCACTAGAAGCCAAAGTCCCCAGCTGATAAGGAAGTCAAAGCAGTTGTAGGGATCTAGGGGAGCTACATTTCTCACACTGCACTGCCACTCTTTCCACTGCAGAGGAATGATGAACAAAGAATTCTGCTGAGTGATCTTCCACCACACACAAACCCAAACCCATCTGAAGGCAGAAACGCTTTCTCTTCAAGACCACCAGAGAACCACAGCCCAGTATTCCCATCCTTTTACACTGGACACAACTGCTGCCTTCTCCACTCATTATGGGTGGATATTCTACAGATCCAGGCCAAGAAAAGCTTCTGTCCTGGCTTGCTGGAAGCCCTCTGCATGTTTGACTGTCCTTGCCAGCAGCCACCCCTCCCAACTCCTTCGTCTCTGACCCACCGCAGCTCTACGCCAGAGTCCTCTCCTCTCACAGCCAGGAACTCGGCCTTTCAGGAGCGTTAGTCATGGATCAGCACTGCCTGCTTGGCTAACTGCAGGCAGCTCAACTTGTTTGCCCAGCATGGATTTCCTGTTGCAACATCCAAGGTTTACAAACTTCTGCTTTCTGTAAACAGCTCCTCTTTGGCCAGAGAGCTTTCCACAAAGTAGCAACTGAGGTTTTTGATCGTCTGTTTTTTAAACTTCAACAATCTCTCTGTCCTCAGCTCCTCCTTGCCACTGCCGTGCCAGGGTGCTGCAGCCAAAGCACCCTGCTCTGGAGCTCAGCACAGCAGAAATGATGGAAATTTCTGGCAGGGAAAGCTGGAATCCCACAGATTAGACCTGCTGGGGATGGAGAACATCCCTACACTGCCGGGAGCTGCTCAGCTGCTGCAGTTTCCTGCTGCTTCTTCAGCCTACTCCTCCTGAGGGTAGCATCCCTCAGCTGAGCAGATTCAGCCCAGGGGGTGGAAATTACAATTTCTTTCACTTCTCCCCCTCCCCCCTCCAAACTGCCTATTAGTTATGCTTGCAAAGCAAAAATTAACAACTCTGCTTGTAATCGTCAGCAGGAAATGTGCAACTTGAAACCCTCCTGGCTTTCCTCTAGATAATCTTGAGATTGCAAGGACCACCAGTTCCTGGCAGAAGAGCAGCTGAGACACAACAAGTAACTGAAGTTTCAAGCTTATGTGTTGCTCTTGTGTGACTCAGCCGAGCTGGTGCAGCTCCGAGGTGAGCACTGTGCACATCTCCCAGCGCACTACAGAAGGCCTCAGGGAATAAGGAGCAGCAGGACACCCAGCTCCTTGGGGAGGGGGGCTCAGGAGTCATCCCCCACCCAGCAGCATCCACAAAGCTTCACCTTACAGAGTGCAGGAGGGTGAAGGAACAGTGAACAAAGGCACCGACCATCAGCCAAAGCAGACCTTTAATACCAGTGCAGATGAAGAGAGCAGCCTATGGTTGGTTTGCCAGTAGCAGGATGAAGCACCTGTCTACCACGACCTATGGAAGGGAAGCAGGAGATCTGCTTCAGGCAGGACCTGGACCTGCAGGCACTGACAGGGTGTGTGCAGCTGACCAGACAGTAGCTGAAAACACGACAATAGAGAGCACTTCCCCGTGCCCAGCATTTCAGCATCGCTACTATTTTGGCAAAAGGCACAATCTCCAGGTCTGCTGAGCTGACACTCTTCAGAAAAGGAAGACTGGTCCAGCCAGCAAGTGTGGGTCAGTGTTTCCAAGCCCTCAGGAACACAGAGGAGCTGAAGACCCAGCACCAGCAGGGAAAAGCAAACAGTTGTGTCACAAGTGGGGAGGCAGCTCAGATGGTTCGGCAGATTTGTAAAGACTCAGAGGAGGGGAGGCAGGGGTGGATGAGACCAAGAACGCAACTGGATGCTGAAGCATACTGGTCTAATTAAATCACGGCTCTAGTGCTTGCTTTCCTCTCAACCACCACAAGATATTTTAACACAAGATAGGATGCCAGAAAACCACTGAGATCTGCCTTCTATAAAGCACAAGGAACATCTCAAAACAGGCTTCTATATAGAATACATTCACTAACCCTCCCTGAGAAACAATTACATCTTGCAAGGACAGGCCAATTTGTAGAGAAAAGGATCCCACATGTGATTAAGGGCAGGCAACAATCTCGATGCAGCAAGATGTGGTGTAACTGTTGTCCTGAGTGAAATCAAAGTATATTATCTCAAATTTCCAAGTGTTAGACACTGACTCATGCAGTCTACTCCCAAGAGGTACAAAAACAGCTTATAGAGGGCTAAAAAGGTTTACCAGACTCAATTTCTGACAGCAGGGAAACAGGAACCTCAAATGTATTTTCTTTTGAAATGCACAGCAGCATAATAGAAGAGATAGAGATCCACAGCCCTGATAGAAGATCTGCAGAGAATAATACTGAGAGTTGCTTATACCCAAGTCAGTGTCAGCAGCTTCAACAACTCCCTTTTGAAAAGGCTTTTTTTTTTTTGCCCCTCACTTCTGCACCCTAGTAACACCAGTAGTCCTTACATTCAGTACTGGATAATTATGACCAGCCTCAGTTAATCTGCATATTTGCTCCGCCCAGGTTACACTGTCCCCAGAAAGGCTTTCCCAGTATCTCTAAGTCAAAGTAACAACACAGGCTGCAAAGCAATTTTCTCTTTATCAACTAGCATATGCTGCCCAGCAGGACGCAATCCACCTGAGCACATAAGCAACAAAAAACACCAGAAAATAACCCCCAAAAGACAGAAATACAAAACCCTTTCACCCCAAGTCTGACAAAAAAGCAACACCCCGAAAACACATAGAAATAACACTTTATTCTCAGGAAAAAAGGTAATGCCTGTGCAAAAAGCAGAAAAATCATATGACTTGCTGTGACACTGTCCACCTGACACTTGACAGAAATCCGTGGGCTTTGGCCCTCACAGCCTTGTTTCAGAAAAAACACTTGAGCAGTCTTGCCCAGCACCAAACCTGACTCAAACGCAGAGGCTGAGGACAAACTTACCCCTTCCACCAGCAGCACTGGTCAGCAGAAGCAGAGCTGCTACCTTCTGTTCTCTGCACTCAGAGGAGACACACCACCAGGACCAACATCCGTGGTGAGAGAGACTATTCATGTCCTGATTTGTACTTGAGACAAAGACTTGAGTCTAGACTACCTTTGCCCAAGGGGAAGAGAGAGGTGGGGAGAAGTATGGAAGACCACATAGTTGTCTTTAGATGACCTGTGCAGGTCAAGGTCCTGTGCAGCCTGCTGTAGGTGACCCTGCTTCGGCAGGAGGGCTGGACTAGATGATCCACAGAGGTCCCTTCCAACCCCGAACATTATGTGATTCTGTGACCTGGTCCTTTCAAGGGCTCCAGGGAAGGTTCCACCTCCACTTGCTTTCCTCTAGGGCATGGCTTCACTAGAGGTTCTTCAGACCTTTTGGCTCAGCTAGATACATTGGGAAGCGGCTGCCAAACCCAGAACTGCCTGGCACGATCATTGCTCTTAGTTTAGAAGGATTTAAGACATAAAAAGAAGAACAAAGGAAATCTTCATGCCAGCCAAGTCAGGAGACTGAGACACAGCTCTACAGGGAGAGCCAAGAGACTACCAGCTTCAGCCCTGATGAGAACCAAGGCATCCTTCCACAGAAGCCTGGAGAAGGAGTGAAGGGTCTGCAAGCAGCTATGGCCTGCAGAGCCTGAGAAAGTGGGGGTATTGACTGAACTGTTCATTAAATGGATGCAGCTTTGGGAATAGAGTATGATAGAGAAAGAACACCAATGTACAAGTTACACGTTTCACCTGGTGAAAGCATACTTAACACAACAGAAGTTCAGAGAGATTATAAAAGCAGAAACCGGGAGGGGGAATGCAATTAAGAAATATTTGCCAGATCTCTTGGTTTACAAAATTGTACCGGAATCAGCACTGACCTTTCCAGCACATGTACTATAAAAAACCCCAAGATTATGCAATTCCAGGCACAGGTGAAGTCCAGGTGTCTGGATGCTTCTCCTAGCACCAGCCAAAAGCACGGAGGTTGGTGCAGTGCCATGGCACAAAATGCAACACAGCCAGCAGAACTAAAACTGGAACGAGGTCTTACCAAAGTCCATGCGGTCCTTATAATTACGCTGCAAAAGACCCAGCAGCAGCTGCCTCAGGTGGCTTGATGTCTCCCTGGGGATGCTAGGATTGAAAACAAAAACAAAGTAAGAGAGACTTGCAGTCTGCTTAAACTGCTTTTACATATTCAGGAAGGCAACCTGCAAATGCAAACTCACTTTGTGCCTGCTGGGCTAGGAACGTAAGAGCAGCTCACTGCAGAGAGGCTGAAACATCTCTGTTTGCATCTCTGTTTGGCTTTTACTCCCCGTTATCGTTAAGGCTGCAGCTAATCTAGCTTTAGGGCCTCTGCCTCTCCTTTCCACCACAGTGCCAATGTCATCCCTCCAGTTCCCAGCTAAGTCCATTCAACGTGCAATATTTTGCACACAATAAATCAAATCTCTTCTACTTGCTCTAACGGGAATAAACAGCTCATTAAAATAAAGCAGTTACCATGGGGAAGCTTCCAGTTAAGACACTGGTGGTAAAATGTATCACCAGTTACTACCATTGTATTAAGGCATCTCTTCTTCAATGCAGCTTACGTCAGATGACAAGCAAGTAGCCTTTGTCGATTTGCTTCCTTGATATACAGCATTTATTAATTGAAGGCCACTAAGATGTGAGCGACTACCACCCAAGCAAGCTGAACTAGGACAGCTATTACGCCACTTTCCAGTACAGCTAGGAAGAAAATACCCTTTTCTATGGCCACTGCAGCACACAAGAGCCAGTAAATCACTGCGCTCTGCCTCACCCCACAAGCAGATGCAGGCAAGGCCAAGGCAGCTCTTCGCAAGCCCTGTAGATTGCAAGAAGCAGGGAATAAATGAACGGATTAAGGCAGGGAAAGCATAGTTCAGCTCTTGCGTAAGTGGATTCAGCTCTGCTGACTTTCCTCAGCAACCAGCAGCGCTGTCGGGGGCTGCCGCGGCCAGGGCCTGCCCGCAGCCAGAGCAGAGCTCTCCAAATTCCGCGTAGGCAGCACCGGCTCCTTTCGCTATTGACTCTGTTTATCATGGCTGTGCCCAGCACGGCCCCACAGTCTGCCAGGCTTTTCCCTCTCCCCAGGCGCGGGTCAGCAGAGGCGATGGCACGCGTGCTCAGCACTCGTTTCACCGGCGCGGAGCCCCAGCCTGGCTCGGGACGTGGCTCGCGCGGGCAGGGCTCTGCTTGGCCGGGCTGGCATCTCTCACCGCCCCGCAGCCAAGCCCGACCGACACTGGGAGAAACCGTTCTTTCTACATCGCTCCCACCACAGACAGCGTGAAAAAAGCAGCTGGGACAAAACCAGTGTCTGTGTGTGTGTGGGAAGAGGTGCTAGCTAGCACTAACAGACTCCTGTTCAGTGAAACTGGAGATGCGAGGCACGGTGGGTAGTTGCAGGTTTCAGTACTACCCGGTTATTTCTCTGCAAAGTCCTAGGCCTTGCTGGCACAGGAACTTGAGCCCAGCGATTCCTAGAGCAGAGAATGATGGCAAGCATCCCTCGCCCTTGTTTGTACTGGAAGAGCTGCTTTTCCATTCCTGACAACAGGACGGTTCGTGTGCCTTCCCAGGCCAGCAAAGGAAGGGGCCTGCAGGACTCCAGAAGGGGTGCAGCTAAACCGAGACTCTGTTTGAGCCATGAAAAAAACCCACCCTCTTGTCAAAAAAGGTGTGCCTTAGAAGCACACTGCGTAACGGAGCAACTCAAGATACCACAGCTAGCAGAGTCTCCTTGAAAACACATTAGTGCTGGAGACCTGCAGTCCTCCAGTGCCATCGTCATAATTTATTTATCCATGACACATAAAGCTCTGATCCCAAATGAGTCCACTTCCCAGCAATGACTTCAGCTTTTGTATGGTTTTAAAGCCAAGAAACGGGAGGGTCAAGCAGCAGACCTCACACACCACAACCCTGACTGAAGACGGTGCAGATGAACGCCCTGTTTGCCGCCCATCTCTGACACCTAAAATGTCAAGCTTTGCTCCGCTACCCTACAGTATTGTTTTCCAAGGCCATCTTTTTAAACACAAGCAGCCAAACTGCCTCTCCTCCCTCATGCTCTAGAACACGCTTTGCCATGCAAATCAGCACAACGCATGTTAGCTATTTAGCTCAGCGCTATTAAAATCGTGAGGCCTTTGCGCTTTCTCCTACCGACGTGGGCTCCCCACCTCAAAATGGCATTTCACCTGTCAGCAACAGCACCGGCCCGGCAGGCAGGGACCGCTGGCGAGCATTTGATGAGCTTTTCTTCCCCACCCCGCTCCCAAGCCAAAACACAGCACTTTCCACGGTGATGCCGGGGCGGCGGGTGCCAGCCTGCCTAGCCCCAAGGAGAATGAAACCAAACCCTGGCACTGCTGCGGTCTGAGAAGGTCTCTGGAGTGGTTTAGCGTTTCAGCCTCTGTTGGCAGGGCTGGCAGAGGCAGTTTGTTCATGTTTACTCAGGAAATAGCACAGATTGCGGCTCACGTTAGAGACAAACTGACTTTGGAAAGCAGGGAATTGGCATTCACACAAAGGCCACTTTGGATCTGACTTCCATGGTGGAAAAGACAATGGGCTTGGGTGAAAAAGCAGTGGGCTTGGATCTAAATTTTGGCAGAATTTGGTAGTTAAAAAGTGGAGATAAGTGAAAAGGGTAAATACAGACTGTGTAAAGGAGTCACAACAAGCAAAAAGGACTAATCCTGACAAGAACAGACATGCTCTCCTCTTACAGCTGAGTTTCATTTCTCCCCTCACCTGCTGCCTCCTGCATGCACCACAAGCCAAAGCAGCAGCAGGGCAGCACGATCAACACAAGGAAGCTTATTAATTGTAGTCATTAATCTCTCTCTTAGTACGAGGGACTACCTCAAAGGTGAGCGGCCATGTTCTAGGCTGTGTAGGGGAAAGTCTGCTCACACAGACTATCTGGCTCCAACTGTGCAGTGGTGTTTTTGCTTTGATTTGCTCTGTTTGGGTGTTTTACTCCATCACACCCTCTGGTTCAATCCACAACAGTATGTAGATGCCCCACATTTAACCCTGGTAGAAATTTGTCCCTTCTCCCCAAATCAAAATAGGAAATACTTGAAGGAAAATGAAACACACAGTGCCAGTCATTGATAAGAGCTCTAACTTCTTGACAGTTCCTTCGCTATCTCTTAGAGCTGTCTAAACTGATAAGGAAAAAAATTAAAATTCCATATACAGGAACTCAATGAACTTCCCACACATGTGGCTGCATTAGCAGCTCTGCCACATGGAAGTAACTTTCTGGTTAAAAAAAGGTCTTCCAATTTTTGGATGTATAATCTGGAACTTCAGTCCTGACTCTACACCAGGCTGAGGTTTTCAGAGCAGACATGAGGTTCTGCTTTAAGAGCCCAGAGATCAAAAGGAAAGACCACAGCAACAACACCAAAATACACCGACAAATCACAGCACTGAGCAGCGAGGTAACATATACCCCGGTGGGACGAAAGCAGCTATCTTCCCCTTGGAAACTGCTGCAGTGTCCGTTTCCATCGAGGTTATAGAATTTCCTCCCATTAGCAGGACGGACACCAGCAGTTGCTGCCCTGACACGTGAGAAATGGGAATGTGATCTGCAGTCAGGTATGGCAGGTTACAGGACAGACCGCAGTGTGGCTGCTCGCATGATTCAGGAATTGCCATGATTTCTTCCCAAGGCTCCCAGCCTCAGGGAAGCCATACGTGGGACAGGAGCACTAGCTGGCTCTCAAAATCACTAATGATCCTGAATTTTTGCAGTGTAGGAGAGAAGTAGTATCTGCGGAAAGACAGAACACCAACTCTGTCTGACTTTCTCTGGGCCACGTCACTGCTGGTTTAAGGAATGGGGGAAGGCAGGTGGCCAAATATTTTACAGGCACCTCCCTGAGTGACAAGCCGGCAGCATGCGAGGACAGGAGTAAATACAGAGTAAACAAGTGCATACAAACAGCGACACTGGAAAAATGCTTACTTCGGCATCAGCATCTTGTTTTTCTCATAGAAGAGGCGAAGATCCTGTGGGCTGCTGGCCTGTAGGGGAGAAAGAAAACTAGTGCATGAAGCAATTGACAATGAAGGAAAGGGATTGGCATTTCTATTTCACAGTTACCCCGAAGAGCAGAGAGACACTTTTCAATTGCTGAACCAGCACAGACAATGAGAGCCCGCAGCTCGCTTTAGATTGAAAAGCCAGCACTGTGCCAGAGTGAAAATATAGTATTTCAGCCTGCTATCTTTTTGTCCCTGACCTGGTTCTGTCCTGCTCTCCCCTTCCAAGGGCTGAGCTTCACCGCAGCGGGCTCTGATGCTCAGGTCTGAGCTGGCCTAACAGCCTCACCCAGGAGGCTAAATAATTACAGACATGAGGAGTCCCCAATGATGAATGGCAGCTCCCGCTGAGAACATGGATTAGTGCTGCAGGGCGCTTAGAAAAGAAGCAGGGAGCCTGCTGACAGGCAAGGGATCTGTGAAGAGACCAGGAACATGGGGAAACAGCAACTAAATTAGGATTTTCTACTTTAATTCCAGGAAGCCAGAAGGTCTCCAGACACAGCTCCTATTTGTGCAGTAACATACACAACTGCTGGGAGTGTTGACGACAATACCCCAAATTCTGAGAGATGGGATTAAAAAAAAAAAAAGGGCTAGGCACAAGAGGTTTACTGCTGAGGTTAAAAATAAAGTCGCTAGTATAGAAGCACAGACACATAAAAATCTCTTAACGTCATTTCTCCATTTGTTTTTATACAATGAATAATACAGGCCAGTAAATTAACCCTAGTGTCTCAAGCTTTTCTGCTGCAGCAAAGTCTCTTTAATAAAAAGGCAGAGCAGACTAGCTGGCATGACACAGACATGAAGACACGTATAAACAGGGAAGGAAGATCAGAGAGGTTCATCTGCAATCAATTATTGGTGCAGCAGAGCATGTAGGAAAGTGTGAATGAGGAGGCAACAGGCAGCTTCTCCTGATGTTCAGGGCAAGCTCAAAAAACCCTTGAGCCTTCCACCTACTTCCATTTCTAAATTAGAAGCATTTAAGGTCAATTAGGATGCTTAAAATGGCAAATCAGACAAGCCAATCTGCAGATGGCCATCAAAATACCACTAACACAGCATGGCTGGAAAAGCAGCCACTTAAGACGATGTTTCAACATCACCTACTCCCTCCGGTTGAAGATGAAAATTAAGGATAACCGAAAGCTCAATACAAAGCCTCAAGAGAAACCAAAGGGAGAGTCTCACAAGCTTCTAATATCAATAGACTCATCTAGCACTGATCAGGATGGTATTACTTGCATAGTCTTAAGCAACCCAAGCTTCACAGCTCTCCTATTAATTTGTACCAGTAAGAGCTACTCGATTCCTAAAAGGAGATAAGAAAGAGTTCCCAGTTCTCCTTTCTGCAAGAACGCAACCTTTGGTGTTCACAGACACAGCAGGAACCAAACAGGAGGTACAAAAATACTTTCTTCACAAACCATTACAATGACTGTTATCCACCAAAGCACCTTGCTGCACAAACGGCAAACTGCATCAAAATTCCCAATCATTGTCACTCACTTTGATTTGGTTCAGTAAAACCCCATTTTACACCTTTCCTCTTGCAGATATTGCCCTGTAATTAGACTCTTTGTATTTGGCAGACTGTAACGAGGTACATGCACACACTGCAGCAAATGGCTTGGCCACCAGGCTCTGCGTGGTGAAGAATACGCCCAGCAGACGCAGCGTACAAGGAGGAACAGCTCTCCGTCGCCGGGAAGCGAAGCACTTGCTCACATCAGAGAGATACAAGCCTTGGCTGTTTGCTCCGTTCATTTCCTGTAGCAATGACTCAATTGTTTCACAAACACAATGAAGCTCTGATCTATTTCAAACACTGTTTTGCCAGAAATTTTCCTGGCAATAGAGGCAGAGTACATTAAAAGCAGCACACATGCAAAGCCCAGTTCATTAGAGAGGGTTTCTAAGCACCAGCTCAGACAGAAACAAAATCCTCAATAACGTTCCCCTCATCTTTGCACAAATTAAAGAGATATCCCTGTAGGGATGGTGTTTCTCCACATTCTGCTGTCTCAGTACAATTCCCACTTGTTCTGCAAGGACCATAGCCAGGGTGTCAGGCTCCCATCCAGCCAGACCACACTTCCTCACTAGGGCTGTCCCCAGGAGCCCACGATTCAGGGCTGCTCTCTGGTAAAGGTAGCTGTCTGCTGGGGAACAGAGTCATTTAGTGAGTGCCCAGCACAGACAACTGCTGATCACTGTTACTTTGGTAAAACCAACTGCATCTTCACGTAACTTCATTATTAATCATCTGAGTCATACAGTTCTGCTCCTAGCAGGAGGCTCCCAGTAACGTGCCCACCGCCCTCCTGCTGTTCACGTCCATTTCATAACACCCCGGTACCTTCCGCCACTTTGCTCACCTCTTCTTTCAATAAATAGTGCTTCTCTGAACCATGGGAGAAAAACGCAGAAATGTTTCTAAGACACTAAAAATGCTACTTGAACTCCTTATAGGAAACTATGGACTTAATTTGAAATCTAACTCCCAGGCAGATACACCCTATCCAAGAAAAACACCAGAAAAAGCACATTTTAGGCACTTAACAACAAGGTACACAGAGGCAGCTGCTACCTGCAGGACAGCATCATCCATCTGTCAGAAACAGGGAGGCAGAACGGGCAGCTCAGTTCTCCCCCAGAACAGGAGACACAACAGCAGGCCAATTTTTTGCTCCCCTTCTCACCTTACGATGGAGCAGCTGCAATAGTGGAACTGGCTCCGGTTTTGTCTGTCCCTTCTATATATAATGACAATTGGACATATTCAGTCCTGCCACTCTGTTCGTTTGTCCCGAGCGGCAGTGGAAATGTTGAGCCCACAAAGGCATTCAGCGTAACCCTGCCAAATACCACTCGGCGCTGGCTGCCCGCGAGCGAATCGCACGCGAAAAGCACGCAGGGCGGCGTTTCCAAACGCGCTCAGCACTGGATTTGTTGCACTTGGGGAAAGGCTGGCTGCAGAAGCCCAGCGCTCGGTCAGAGAGGGCCAGAGACATTCACACCCTCCGTGAACAGCACCGGCCAGTCAACACTTCATAGCAGGTGTATGGCATCCAGTCTGCTCCTCGAACCCTCTTCCTCTGGGATTCCCAGGGGTTTGGAGGCGCAGAGGGGGGATTCAGATATGTTAGAGACAGAAGAAAATACGTAATGTTTCTAGCTTCATAGTTCTGGGGAAAAGCTTGAAAATCTGCTACAAATATCTCCTGCTCGTGTAGTCTTACAGTTGATATTTAAGACTCCCACAACCAAGTGTCTGGCTTTCAGGGGATCTTGAAATCACAATGACCCAGAAAATAAACCCACAAAACCAAAAAAATCCAAAGCCACAAAACCTTCTTCTTCAGCTGTCCATGAATATTTTGTGTTCTATTACCAACAGCTCAGGATCAGGCCCACAAACACAAGCCTAAAAGCCAGTGGCTCACTGTCACAGCAACAAGTCAACCGCTGTGCCCAATTTCAGAAGAGTAAGCTCCCACCACCAGGATACCTGTCCCCACCGACACAGGACAACCCAGAGGAACAGCTCCGGGAACAGAAGAACAGCCTGCCTAACAAATAAACCAGGAATTCAAATTCTGGGTATAAAATCCTCCCCTTCCCTAGTCTTCCTCCAGGCCTGTTTCACAACATAACAGTTGTTTTATGTGATACATAATCCTAGTACTTATGCAGGCAGAATTAACCCAGAAATAAAGGACCTGGTACACCAGGCTTAGAAATTAATTTTTCACCTAGCAGTGAGCTGGGATTGGAACACACTCAGGCAGGTTAACTCTTTCAGAGCTGCCACGCCAGCCAGCACAACTTGTCTTGCCTCTCTTGCCACGTCCCGGCTGACCGTCCTGCAGACACAGCGTGCCGCATCCATAAAGCAGCTAGGAGAATATTCATGCAAAGGCTCAGACAGCAGGCAACCAGGTCTCGTGGTCCTTCGCAGGATCTGATGTCCAAGTGGACCCATGCCACTGCCAGAGACAGCTCAGACACGAAGTGCGTGTGCGTGGCGGTGTGTCCGCTTACTGCGAGCTGCCCAGTTATTCAAGGGGTCACACAACAGAAATCACAGAACAGCAGTGTGACTCCCCCCTCACAAGAAAAAGATTGAGGTCATTTAACTCTAATCATATGTAGAACACCATCTGACACGGGCTAGATTGGTTCTGGAACATATTTTAGACCTTGTGTAAATCTTTCTGTTCTCTGCCTCTGGTTTTGCCTCTGGTTGTCACTTGTCTACGAAGCCTACATCACCTCATGGTGGGCACTGGGTCCCAGTGTTTTCTGCTCAGGTAAGGACTAGAGAAAACCACCACACTCTCGAGGCACTTCTCAGTACCAGTCAGCAAGGCCGGGAAACATGCTGTTCAAGCCCTGTTCTCAGCAACAGAAATGAAGAGATACAAGTGCAGACCACTTATTAGGCAAGGCAAATTAACAATTCCACATTAATACAGTGCTCAGCAAATCTGTTTATACGGATTATGAATCCCATTAATCTCATCCCTATTCCAGTCTCACTGTTTTGTTTCTGGGCATGTTTAATACAAAAAGCTCCTTAAGACAGCTTCACCAGCCATCCTACCAACTGTTCACATCTGAGCATCAGCAGTTTCTTTCCTGTCTGCGTGCAGGGAGGCAGGCAAGGGACAGGAATGGCTCTGGGAAGTTGCCTTGGGTGACCCAGCTAGTTAATTTTAACTTTGAGACAGCTAGAAATCACATTCATGCACACACACACACACATCTCCATCTTGACTTGCAAGCACTTTCTGGATTGACAGCTGCCTCAGCCTTTCCACAAATTTGATCTTTTCTCCATCTAACCCAGCCCCCCAAAGCCCTATTTTATTTTTAGGCAGCTCATTCCTCCCCGCTGCAGATAACACTGGAGTCCTTTTGGTTTGCGTCCCCGTGAAGGTGCCTAACTGGCTCACACAGCAAACAGCCAGAGCACCCAAACACAGCATGTTTTACACCACCCTGCTCCAGATTCCCATGGGAATCTCAGCTAGGCAGAGGTGAGGGGCTGTCCTCGCTGGTCTGGGAGGGGTGGCACAGTGAGGATTTAGCCTGAAGAGCTTTGTGTCAGAAATCCAGTTCCTGGCTGCCCAATGCAACTGGGTCTGCGGGTGGCACTGCATGGAATCAGCCTGCTATCTCCCCACCCATGTGTAGATGTCCCTCCCAGGAGCACTCATTCCTATTCACAGTCTCCCCATCACCTCTGTCCACTCCCCCTCTTTCCTCTGAAAAGCCCTATAAACAATAGCTTCTCATCTGCTCAGTGACCATTTGCAAATTCTAACGTTGCAGTCATGCCAACAAAGACATAAAGCTGGTTAACCTTTAACGAGCTTTCCAACATCTGCCCTAGACAGGTTTTTCACCTGAAACTCGCAGCTAGGAGAAGGCAATTTGTGACACACATGGTCAAAACAAATAGATGGTGCACAGAAAGCCATCTGGGCTGAGCTTGCTTTCTCCCTGATCAAACAAATCCACAGCTGCTACTGCTGTAGCAAGTGGGGCCTGGCATTCTGCTTCAAAATTCAAACCCCGTAAGAGGCAAGGGCACAGGGAAAAATTAACATAGAGAGTCACACCGTCCCCAGACCAACAGATGTTGGATGTATACGGAAAAGAGAAGTTATCCAGCCAGGCAAGCTCAAAGAAAGGACCAGGACCTGCCAGGCAGGGTCCGAAAGGCCCCCTCGTTGCCTGCAGCAGGGCAGGGTGCTGCCATGGCTCAGTCCGAGGGACCCAGGCGTGCAGGACCTCCCCTCCGTGCGAGCCTGCCGACACACACAGGCAGGGCGCTGATGGCTGTCTGACTACCTGCCCCTTCAAAGCCTTGGCTGGAGATACACATGAAGCTGACTCGTATTCAGTTTTATTTCCTGTGAAAAAAATATTCTCCATGAGAACAAATGTTTTCAGAACATTTCCGTGACATGCTTCAATGACCAGCGATAAAAGCCACCCAATTCTTTCCAAAGAAATCAGATGCCCCAAGGTTGTGTGTGAGCTACTAAGCTAAGAACACCTACGATAAAGTCAACACGTTAAGTAACTAAATCATTTGAATGAGTACAGTATCAACCTGCCTTTACAGACTACAAGGCACCACGTTACAAGACAGAACGAGTGCAAGGCTCTCCTATGCATGCAGAGTCAAAGTTTGCTTCTTCCACCTCCGCATGTTTTTTTCCTTACTGCACAAATACCTATTTTCTTTTATCTTAACAGCTATCTTCTCCTCTCAAACAAAGATACCAACACTGACAACAAGTGGATGCAGGCAGTAAACAGTAGCCATCCAGGAGTTGCAGTGTACTTTGTAGGGGTGTTTATAAAAAAAGAAACACGAAAAGGAAATGAAGTCTTGCTCCAAACACAGAGCAAGCTGGTAGACAGAATATAAACCACTGGAATGGAAGATTCCTACAGCAGCAGGGAAAAAATTACCCTGAAGGAGAAAAGTGTTCTTGGCTCTAGACAAAACCAAAACATACTGTTAGTTTACTTCTGTATTTGCCCACTCTTTCCTGCAACAGATTCATAATTCACTTTATCCTTCCTGATGACATAACTGCAAAAACATTCAAGGTCTTGCACGAAATTCTAGAGAGCTGTGGAGCTGTGGAGCTAAAGCTCAGAAAGTCCTGCAGTTCACGAAATCTGCCTTATTATATGAGCATAGATTTACCCCCCAACTGACTTTTTGTTTGGATTTGGGTTTTTTTGTTGGTTTTGGTTTTGCTTTTTTGTTAGGGAGCTAGAATAAGGGGGTGTCTGGACATGAGAAGAGGGCCACAGTTCACATTTGACCTGATCTAAGAAGCTGAAGAGTTGGCATCAGCTGATACATCAGCATGCAAATTCGAGGTTTGGTCTTTTTCCACAGAGTAGAGGCGAGGTGTACAGAGCTCACACATTAAAGAAGCAAAGAAGTATCAGCAGCTCAAGCATCTCTCTGCTATGCTGCAAGCCAGCAAAGAAAAAACCTGACAAGCACAGTACTTTAAAATAGTAGTTGCAAGGGAGAGTCTGCAGATCTCATTCAGCATGGAAGAAGAAAAGTAATACATAGTGTGGCACACTAATCATTGGGAACAAGAAAGATGCACTCAGTCTAGATGAATTCCAGCTATATATAAGGTTAAAAATACATGATGAATTCTCCATCATTCGGAAATTTTAAATCAGAGAATGCCTTTTATAAAAGACAGGCTCTAGCTCATTCAGAAGTTATGACATAAATTACAGGGTGGAGTTTTACTGGACTGTGTTATATTTAGAGGGGTTTGGACTTGATGAACATAAACATTTCAGGCTGGAAGGAACTGTTGTGAGATGACAGATAAGATCCTTTTGATAAGATCCTACTTAACTGCTCTAAAACCAAAGTCAATTTAGCTGCAATATACCAGTTACCACCAAATCATCCTGAACATTAACTTGCAATTACAATCTTCCTTATTGTCCGTCCACACCCGAGAGAATCATAATTATAAATTACACACGGAATACAGTTGTAAATAGAAACTGATTTTTTAAGTGTGAGCCTGGAAAAAATACTGCTTTAACTGATTCATGTTAATTTTCTGAAGAGATGACCCTTCCTAAGTATTTATAACCAGGAAATGCATTTCACTGAGATACAGCCCAGAGGAGAGTCATGTTACTAGAACATGCATTACAACATATCAAGCACCACATTGTCAAGGTGTTGGACAGCCTGACCTCCATGAAGCTGGATCTATGGGAGTTAATACTCTAGATGACAGAAGGCTTAGAGTAAGCAGATTAAAAGGAAAAAGAGAAAAAAGGAAGAGTCAGAAACATTAGATCTAAGCAACTCACCTGGAAAGGAGCCTTTCCTGTCAAACACTGATAAATGATGGTTCCTATACTCCAGAGGTCAGCTTTGGCATCGTAGTGTTGAGACATAATGACTTCTGGTGCCTTTTTGGAGAGAGAACAGAAATCCATTTTATAAAAGATGTAGCTTTTTTTTTTTTTTTGGCAGCTGCAAGAAACAGAAGTCACTATTATGCTTTAAAAACCCCGAGATAGACTCCCCCAAGGGCCATGAACAATTTGCTCCCAAGACGACGGTAACACTACCTTGCAAGGGCCAATTCCCTGTCACAGTGGGTGAAGCAGAGACTTTCACTCAGACAAAAAAACAACAAAAAACCAAAGACTAGATGCTGTTTTGCGACTTAGGGTAAATTCAGTACTTCCCCTTCTCAGAGCACCATTTTCTGCTGAACCCACCTGCGCTCAGGAGAATTCTCACTGAAATCGCACAGGCAGATCTTCTAAACCAAAGGGAGATACAGGTAAACGACCAAGAAAAGCAAAGGCTCACACTGCACAGGTGATGAGCTTCAGCCTCCACCCCTGTCGGCATCACTCACACACTTTCCTCATTTAGCTTGAGATGGAAGCATACGAATTATGCTCCGGAGCCTGCTGCCAAAGTCACAGTTTGGGTTCCAAGGCAGATCTGTGCATGTCAGGCCAAGAGCTCGAGCCCTGCCATGGTTTCCAACCTCACACCATGCCCTCGGTTGCTCCCTCCCAGGCTCGTTCCAGCCGCTGGAGACGGTGCAAGCCCACAGAGCCCCGTGCCTCGGGAGGCAGCAGCGGAGGGACAGCAGGGCAGGCCTGCTCATCCAACATGTTATAACAGATTCATCACAGCGCTGCCAGCGTCAAACAGAATCAATTTTCCAGCTCTGTTAGAGGCGAAGGCCACATGCAATGGACTAAAGAATGGCAGCAAACAAGCTGCGGACAGGAGCTTGGTCTGCCCCTCAGGGAAGCAGGCATAACACCAAACAAAGCCAAGGAAGCAGGACAAGAACTGCACAAGGAGGTCTGAAGTCTCACGTGACACGGATCATATCAGGGTTCAGACAGAAAGCTCATTCTGGTGGGGATAAAACGCAGAGAGCAGCCATGGGCTATGAGCTAAAGCAGGGAGTCGGGGCCTGCGTTGCCAGCAGATGCTCCCAGGGCTACCGCACAAGATCCACAACAGCAGTAGGGACAGATTTCCAGCATCCCCTAAATCCCAACCGAACCTCCCCTCCTCATCTTCCTCCAAACCTATCAGTAAACAGATAACAACATGAAACACTGAGATTCCTTGTAATGTCCAGCATTGTTTAAAATAAAAAAATGAAACAGAAAAAGTTCATCCCTAGCTTCCTCCAGCCCTTTCAAAAAATAAGCTGGGTGTTTTCATTTACTTTCACAAGAGACTCCAAAAGAAAAAGTATCACTAAAAATACACAATTCAGGAAACTTCACAGGAGACAAAGATTACATCATCTTCACATGTAACACAGTTCAAATAGCAAAACAGACTTCCTCTCTCTTTTTTTGAAGCCTGATGTTTGAGTCAGTATTACGGTACAGACTACCAAACATGCTACCCCTGCACAGTGCAGCACAGCCCAGCCTAACTCTGCCCAAAGAGTATAGACAAAAAATCACTTAAGAGTGGATTAGACCATGTTCAAAATCAGGTGCCTACTGCCCGCAGGGTACTTGTAAAAAAACTCAACCTAAATTGATCCACATGATGTTTTTACTCTGAGCTCAGACACCCACATCCCCAGGAACTATTACATGGCCGGCTTTGACATTTTTATTTCTGGCCTGGTTTTGTCATTTTTAATTTCACTGACTTGACATGACACCGAGATCTTCACTGCTACCATGACCACAAATGAGAGATCACATCCTCACATCCTGGTCCCAGAGTGGAAAGTACAAAGGGAGTGAAAGCGATCAGTTGTTTTGGTTTTTTTTGGGTCTTTTTTGGGTTTCAGAAGCTAAGAAGTCATCCTGGAAGCAGTTGGTTTGGTGAAACAATTAGTGGGGGGAGGAGGGTTAGAGAGTGGGAATGCACAAAGCATAAATTGCCAGTAGAAGCAGGTGAGCCCCATTCACACCCCTCTGCTGAGTTGTACAGCAAAGCACGCTTAGGAGTAAGTTAGGCAGAATGGCATCATCTCTGCCTGTACAGGTCCATAGATTTTGCAAGACCAAAGAGTTAAAAACAGTTAGAGATTTTACAGAACTGCTGTTAAACAGGGACCTTGCTCCCGACGCTGTGGCCTTAGCAAAAATGACTGCAAAGCCCGAGGTGAGAGCAGGTTTGCGGAACCACCCCGTCTCAAAAATGCCTGCTGAAGCAGTGATTTATGAGGTTCCCCTCTAAGGAAACAACACATCAAATACAGCCAGATGTGTGAAATACCACCCCAGCCCTCAGTATCTTTTGCCATTTCTTTGCTCGCAGCAGAAGAAATAGATTTCATTTCCCAATGCCTTCAGTGGAGAGGCCCTGCTCCCCCGTGGAAGATGCAGTTTCCGGGAGTAGACAGCAATCAATACTCTGATTTATTCAGTTTTATTTATCAACTGCTCACCTGAAAGTTAAATGACAACACAGGCACCTGTTATCCAACATTACCAGCAGCTGGAACTTTACGAAATTTTCCCTGTGTAATAGCTAGTTTCTGACAGGTAAATAAAATTTCACCTTTGGGGGAAAGGCTAGCGAAAAGGCTAGGAAAGGCTTCTGGGGCGCAAAGCAAGAACAATACTAAAAAAGCCGTATGCAAAACACACTTACCATGTACATTGGTGAACCACACAACGTTGCTGCCATCATATTATTCTGCAGATACCGTGCAAACCCAAAGTCAGCTACAACGAGAAACGGAGAGGTAGGTCAGGATCAGACACCAGTTCTAGCGAGCCTGCACCTTCCCCAGCTGATTCCCCCTACTTTCCTTCCATTCCCCACGAATCTTCGCAGCAAGTGAAGTACCTCACCTTAACAAGACTCTGACAGCTCTCTTCGAGCAGTGACATCCTTGTGCTAGTTATTAATACACACTACACGCAGTAGCAAAGGATAGACCAAGCCACAAAAAGAAAAAAAAGAAAAGCATTCAGAAGAACAAACGCCCATCCATTTTCCAGAGATCAACAGTCACTTCTTCCTGCACCCATCTGCCCGCACTCTGAAATGTCAGCTGCTGGAAGCTGGTAAAGCTCTCCCGACTTCAGTGAGAGCATGCCAGTTCGTACTGGCTAGTTTATCTGCTGCTGTCTCAGCTTTTAGTATGGGGAACTGAAAGGTCCCCTCCATTGAAAAGGCTGCAATGTAACAGACATCCAAGAGCAGCCACTACTCACCACCACCTACATTTCTAGACCAGCCCTACTGAGAACAGGCTTGCTCTGTTCCTTCAGACGAGTTTCAACAGTTCTAACCCCAGCGTGAAGGCAGAAAGCTGAGCCATAGTTCACCTGGCAGCTTTTAGAAAAGCCAAGGACAAGAAATACCAAGATGAACTACTGCTCCAGGTTACTCAGCATCTGATCATACGATACTTGAGAGGTTCTCTCAAGGTTACCAGATATTTCAAGCTCAGACTGACACAGCTGTTCACACTGTCATCTGTCACTACAGAATTGGTGCAGCTAGCTATTCCCTGGGTCATGTACTCCTCAGGGAAGCAGGACAGAGGGACTGCAGGGTACCTCACACTCAAGAGCCACCGTGCCTGCAGCCCTCCTGCCTGTGTCTGCATCTTCCAGTCACTTCCACCTACCAGAAAACTCTGCACTTCACAAAAAAAAATCCCCACTGCTTCATCCAAACAGGCAGCAACAGTCCAACTTTTACACTAGACCTCATTTCTCAGCTGAATAAAGGCATTAACACCTTCTCCACAGCACAGGGTTCAGGCATGGAACAGTTCTATCTAATCGGTGTCAGCTCCAGCTCCTGAACCGTAACATAATCAAAAGTCCACGTGTTGAGGGTGATATCATCCAGCACGCGCTTCTGAGGGACCACAGAGGACACACATGCTCTGTAACTGGATTTCTGGAGCACCTGTCCCAACTACTGCTCCATCCGCGCCACTTGCCTCATGTGCACACAGTGAATTTCTCCAAGCGGCAGCCGAGCAGCCTGCCTCTAACTTGGAGTGTGGAGACGCCTGCTTTCAGCTCTGCCTGGCTCCCGCCGTGCTCTGTGGCCAGCCAGGAGAGCAGCTACTTTCAGGCCTTAAGACACCAACATTTACCTCCATACTACCAAAAGCTGAAGACAAAAGTCACAACGTGTGCTCATTTCTTGGTAACCCTGGAGATTACAAGCCAATTAGGGCAGGCTGGTATTTGTTCCTACGCAGGGAGGCACCGGGGAGCACGGCCTGCCCAGCTCTTGTGTGTCAGTGTGTCCTGGCAGGGCAGCAAGCTGCTGCTCCCACCGCTTGGAGCCACCAACGGTTACGTCTAGCAGAGGAACTAAACGAGGAAGATGAAAAGCTGTAGGGTATTTCAGAAAGTGCAGCAATTTTTTGCCTTTGCTAGGCAGTCCCCCAAAGAAAGACTTGCCACTTATCCACATCACCAACCTCTCCTGGGAGCGCGTAGTGACGTTTCTAACGGGGTCTTACCGATCTTTATGCGAATGTTGTTGGGATTTGATTTCCGGCCTCCAGTATAGGAAAGGAGGATATTCTGTGGTTTCAGGTCCCGATGGATGATGCCTTTGCTGTGCAGCATTTTCATTGCACCCGCTATCTGCTGGAGAAAGAGCCTGATGGTGTCTTCGCTAAGTGTCCGCATGGCTAGGGAGGAGGAAAACAAATAACCAGATGAAAAAATTACAATGCCAGTTCTCTGCAGAGCCCAGAGGGCAGATTCACCACAGCAATTAGCCACAATTTGTCATTTTTATTTCATTTACAGTGTTTTTTCTCCACACACCATTTCTGAATGATTCCTACAGGCAACAAGGGAGAGTGTTTGCGTTCCCAGCTTACTCTGTGGTCAGGGCTCTTTTCAGCCCCGAGTGTCTCATGGTAACTTCATGCCAGTGGCCGGTGCTGCATTTGGGTTATCAACTGGGTCCAAAACTGACCTTTTGTCAGGCGTAGGGCTCCCCTCAGCAGGAGCTGCCAGCCAGATCTAGGCAAGCACTAGGCAGGTCTGGTGGCCCAAGGAGTGGGAAGGTCGCTACCTTTGAGCTGTGGTCGGTGGTGGTTGGATACCTAAGGTCACAGCTTTATCACAAAGACTATGTCTAAAGGTGGAGGTAAGAGGAAGGCAGGCAGGATTAGGATCCTAAAGCCTGTAAGAATCATTAAGGCTCATGCTGGGCCTGGAAAGGGTTGGTGGGTTAAATTCAGACAGTCAGGGTACATGGCCAGCAGCGATCTGCAACTTCGGGCTGCGAGCCCAAGCCTAGGACTAACCCTTGTGCATCATCACCCACTAGACCAAACCACAACTCTCATCCCAAACCCAGTGTCAGGCTGAACCACGGTCCAACACCTAACAACACACCCCTACCAACGGCACCTGCAAACTCATCTGACACCCTCCATCCTGCAATCACAGGTAGGAAAGAGCAGCGAGAACGTCTCAGAATACTTTCATGAGCAAATTTTTGTAAAAAAAAAATATTCATTATCAAAATCTGCAAATATGGAAGCTCTGAACAGCACTCTCCTGAGATATGGGCTTCCCAAGAACTGTGATGTGAAAATAAACATTGACGGGATCAAAATAATGTTCAACTTGCTCTTCTAATCAGAGCGATGCGACATTAGCGCTCGTTATTTTAAGAGAAACTCTTGCCAACGCTGGGAGCAGGCTGCTGAACAAACCCCACGATCAGCAGTGCGACCAGCCTGCCTCCTTGTCAGTCACCAAGCAAGCCAGGCTTAAAACAAGCACCATTCCACTTGAATAAAATAATTTCTTTTGTAAAAGGTCCCTGTAAATTACTTGGGACTTCATTAGTGTTTTTCCAGCTGTTCTCTGGTAAAACATTAATACGAGCTGGCAGGAGCTTCAAAATGCTACTCTACCTCGTCAGCGAGGAGGGAGGAATCCTTCTGAAAACACAGATGCGGCTGCACACAGCTTTAACACAACACAGGAAATTAAAAGTCTAACTTTCAAAACATGTGCATGGGAAACAGCAAGGGACACAGATAAATCAAACTGCACTTGGAACAGAAAAATCAGCTCCCACCACTCTCAAACCTCACTGTTCTAGAAGGAGGCACCAGCAGAGCTGAAATGTCACCACGGCTCTCAGCTGGTCCTGGACTCCTACACGTGACACCAGCGCACATGTACACAGAGCTGTCCCCCCTCCCTGGGCCTTTTTCCTCATGAGCCGGCACTCAGCTGGAATTCAAGAGACTCCTCTGCGAGAAGGGGAGATTCTGTGAAGGTATTTTAAGGATGTTCAGAGGCAGCTCAGACACAAGTCTCCTAAACTCACTCGCATCTTCTGAAAACAGCGCTGCCTCGCCTTTAACGAGGCTTTCCCCAAACTCCTGCTGAAGTCTCCCAGCGTACTCAACCTTGTACCATGCTCTGCCTATTAGAAGTCCAGCATCTTAGCTGTGCTCAATGTCCTCTCCCCTAAAAGGTCTCCGCAATTCCTATTCAGGGAAATCTATCCAGGAATGTTTAAAACACCATCTTTAAACAACCCAGCAAGAATTCCAAAGTTTTTTGCCCAACTCAGCTCAGGCCCAGGAAAGGACAGACTCGTCTCATCTTTCCCCAAACATGAAGCAAGACTTGAAACTTGGCAGTTCTTAACATTATTAAGCTAGCAGGCAATTACAAACTCCTGGTTAAATACCCTCTGCTGCCAGCAATGAAACGGAGGTGTTGGGAGCCTTGTTCTGACCTGCAGTCCCACCAGCACGCCGCATCTCTAAGGCGTTGCCCTCTCCTTTGCATAATTTGGTGGCTCTAAGGCTAACACCGCACTAGCCACTACCCATCCCTCAGCGAACCAGCTAAGCCTCCCTAACGTGGATTCTAACTCTTTATACTGAAAACAACAACATTGCTACCAGGATCAGAAAAATCCATCCACCCAAAGAAAACAGGGCCTCTAAGCTACTAATTTCTACAGAATTTAAGCTTTTCCACTTCACAGCAGTCTGTACGAAGCTCTCAGCCCTGCGAAGATGCGGTTTTCCTGACACACGCAGAATCCAAGGTGGTGCCTTGCGCCTGCAGATTCCCCCAGTGCAGAGCTACCCTGTTGCAGGGCAGCAAAACGCGACAGAGGTCTGTCGGCTCCTCTGGCAGCGTTAAATCTCAGGAATCCAGGCAGTGCAGCAAGGCAGGATGGTAAAATTGAGATGCTGCCCTCAGTAACAGAGAAGGGACAGTCAGCTACTTCAGGAGAGCAGGGGCCATATCCTTTTGCCTCCCTCCATTAACAAACAGGCTGCAACACAGGAAAACAACAGTCCTTAGCTCTCGTACTCAGCCCATCACTATCCTGCGTGACAGCAGCAATCTTCACCTGAAGGACAGAGACATAAATACAACTGACACCTTCAGTGACTTCGGGATATTGGTCTACAAAAGATCTTCTAGACCAGCTACCATGGGCAGGAGGAGGGAGAAGATACAGAAGACTCTTTCAATTTAGATGCCACCAAAAACAAAAGAGGAAAAATAAAAGCACAGAGAACTAAGCAATTCCCTTTCTTTGCTACATCCCGAATACGGAACTTGCACTTCTGTCCCTGTGAAAAGGGGACATCTCTCCTCTTCACCAGAAAACTGCTCACAAAACACTAAGCTCACACTGAAGTCTGGGCATCCCCACGGAGGTCTGCGACCCGTGACACATTCTTGCAGAGAACGCTGTTTCCCAAGCCTTGCTTTGCCATTACTGAGAAGTAATACTATCCCCGTGTTTATTTTCATGGGCTCCACTTCAGCGACAAGGCACTCGGCTTACTGCCTTGGGAACGGCGGCCGCACAGGTCAGTAGATCAGAGCAAATATTTACTGTGGGTCAGTGCAGGACCCGCATGCCTTGTAACTCTTGAGGCGGAGAAAAGGATGAAACCACCCAAAAAGTGCCCTGGTCAGCCTGTGCCGAGATGTTCAAGCTGCCAAGAGGCTGCCAGGTAAGTTATAGTAAACAGCCCCTGTCAGCTGATCCCAGGGTAGACGCATTAGAGTACACCCGCCGATGTTACATGACAACACCATTTTGGAAAAGTTATTTAGGAAAAAGAACTTCTCCTCTTACCCACAGGTGCCACAAGTATCTCTAACATGGGCCCCATCCAAATCACACTGAAGTCTGAGAGATCAACCTGACTTATTTGGGGCCTGTCTTATAACTTCCCCAGCTCCGCCCGTGCAGAGCAGGGCCACTAAGACTCCTGAGAAGCCTTCTGTGCAAGTCTGAAGACTTATTCCAGATAGGTCTCGTCTTACCGTAGCTATTCTTCATCACCTAGCTGTAGAGGGTGAAAAGTTACACAGCAGCGCCTCACACCTCTTCTTTGCAAAGGGGTCCCCACACCACTCGGGATGAATTGGAAGATCACAGCTCCATGCATGAACAGTGGTCAAACCAAGGAATATCCTGCTCTGAGATGAAGTTTTCTTCACAGAGACGTGCTCCCCAAGAAGCAGCTTTAAGGAAGGTCACGAATATGCACTTATGAACTGCCTGTAACAGCCTGTGTCAATGCCAATGCACAGAACTTAAGAAGAAATTTCAGGTCAGCCTGCTCTGACCTCTGAGTACCCGAGATCACCGAATTCCAGTTATTCCCATACCAAGGATGGTCACTTCTGTAGCACTTCCCACAGTCCTACCACGAGCAGCAGCAACCCGCCACTTCAGCTCCAAACATACCCTACGATGGGCTCTAAATTAAAGCAACATCCACGGAGATCTAACAGAAGGGAGAGCGCACTGTACCACTAAAGAACACCACAGAAGTTGTGCTTAGCAGAACACACACAACCTTGGGCTGTATCAGAGAGATGGGGCTGACCTGCAGCGTAACCCAGCCAAAACGTGCACATACACACGTCCTCCAGTTACGAAGACACGCAGAATTAGAGTGCCTTTGGATTCAGCACAGAATTACCATATTGCCCAACGCCTGTAATTAGAGGGCAGAATGGATTGGGAAGCTTACAAGCATCTCGTTCAATGAGGAACGGGGGATTTGCATGCGCAGCTTGCATAAGTGTTACAGGAACGACCAGCAAAAACGTCCGAGGAGTCAGCGGGAAAGTAGACCTTGCAATTAAATACCATCACACAATTACTAAAATAACTGAAGCAGCACAATAACCGCTCAACAGAGATTAGCCTCCTGCGTACCAGTGAAATACCCTGGAAGAAATCTGAATTTTCCAAGATGAGGAAAAAAAAAAGATTGTTAAAAAAACCGCTATCGTCAAAAGCACCCCACGTGCCTGCAGAAGCTGGGAGAGAAGACACCGCAAAGGGGCGAGCATGTGGCAGAACGGGAAAAGCCACGCGACGCAAAAGCTCACGCTTGTATCTCGGATCTGGAAGACCCAGACCTCTGCCACCGTGACGGGAGTAATGAACTTCCTCGCTGCAGTCCCTTACTGGCTGCTGCCTCGGGAATCCTGTGCCTGCTGGGTTTTCTTTACTGGCAGCCAGCACACACATGTTAAGAATTAAAATACAAGCAAGCACCAATTTCCCAGTCACAACAGCTGCTCTTGACAGTTGTCAAGGTAGAATATTTTATTGGTAAAAACAGCGCTAAAGGTAACTTTTTCAAATTATCTCAGGGAAAAGAAGAATCAAACCTCACGCCCAGCAACACTCAAACCAAACTGGGGTAAAACTGAATTTTATTTGGAAAATAAAATCATCATCATTTGCTCAAACTAGCCACCGATTTCCCAAGCAGTCGCCTCTGATAAACATGTGAGTTAGCTGTATTAGTAGCCTAGCTAATTGCACAGTAGGCTTCACTGGTTTTTTTGGTGGGGTGGTGGGAGGGAGAAGATGACAATGGACACACGGAAGCAGCAGTATGAACAGGAAGATTTTCTATAAATTATTCAGCCAGAAGCTGTGTTCTTGTTTACTTACACAGCTTTGCCAACAAGAGTGCTTAGCTCAGTGCTTTAACATCAGGGTTCATTTCACATCCATAAAAGCCAAAAACTTTGGCTTTCAAAGCCCTCACACTGGTAAAACTGAAGTTTGACTATTTTTTAAAAGCATTTCAGTATTAAAACTTGCACTTGTATTCAAGGGGAAAATCTAGGTATCAAATACAAAAGCATTTTCACTTGGCAGTCATACCAGAATTTCATCTCCACCAAAGATGCTCCTTTTAAGGCACAGCAATACCCAATAGATGCAGAACACCATCACTTCGATAAAACAAAGCACACCAAACCTCGATTTCAAACTACAAATGCCTGTCACTTCTATCACACCCACATTTTAAACAAACATAACACATGAAAGGCAGAATATTCCTTTATTTTCATCGAAGTACGAAATCCTTCGCAAAAAAACTGAAGTCCACAAACGTAATTCATTACCATGTATGAACAGAGCGCAACATATTAGCACCAAGCCCCAAATAATCATCCTAGGGATACCAACACTAGCTGTAGGGCAAATGTAAATTTAGCTTTTAATCCTTCAATTTTTGCCATTTCCAGGCATCATTTACCTCAAATAAGGAGCCCGAAGTATTATCCAGCTGACTAGCTTTGAATCAGAACAACGCGAACAAACTCTGTTTAACCACGACCCAGAGCCACACAAGAAATGAGATTAAAGTTGTCTCTTCACATTTAGTAATCTAGTTAACATGCAAAATAACAAGAAAGCTACTTTAAAGAAAAAAAATAATACAGGCAGGCCAACAGAAGTTCAGGGCTGTGTCTGACTGCAGCTAAGCAACTCACAGAATCACAGATAGTAGGGGTTGGAAGGGACCTCTGTGGGTCATCTAGTGCAACCCTCCTGCCGAAGTAGGGTCACCTACAGCAGGCTGCACAGGACCTTGTCCAGGCGGGTCTTGAATATCTCCAGAGAAGGAGACTCCACAACCTCCCTGGGCAGCCTGTGCCA
>Ga0065711_1000303_pt1 | contig 74112 bp, 44 predicted proteins | sample Hoacrofraction12_FD_59098 | JGI IMG/M metagenome (GOLD analysis project Ga0065711, IMG submission 59098) | Hoatzin crop microbial communities from Cojedes, Venezuela - Epithelial fraction 12 v2 (version 2) | ecosystem: Host-associated > Birds > Digestive system > Esophagus > Crop | place... | reverse complement strand
CTTCTTCCCTCTGAGGGTGACGGAGCACTGGAACAGGCTGCCCAGGGAGGTTGTGGAGTCTCCTTCTCTGGAGATATTCAAGACCCACCTGAACAAGGTCCTGTGCAGCCTGCTGTAGGTGACCCTGCTTTGACAGGGGGATTGGGCTAGATGTTCCCCAGGGGTCCCTTCCAAACCCTACCATTTTGTGATTCTGCGATTCTGTGATTCTGTAATTCCTGATCCACCAAATAGTCCATCCATCAGATCTATAGATCTCCTAATAAGAGAGAAGGATGTTGTGTGGGACTGTGTCAAAAGCCTTACAAAAATAGATGACATCCATTGCTACTCCCTTATCCACTAAAGAAGTCACTTCGTCATAGAAGGCCACCAGATTAGTCAGGTACAATTTGCCCTTAAAGTCATGTTCGTTGTCTCTAGTCACCTCCCTGTCATCCATATGCCTTGATATAGCTTTCAGGAGAATCGGTTCCATGATTTTACCAGGCAAAGAGTTGAGGCTAGGTCCTCCTTTTTACCCTATTTAAAAATCGGCATGATGTTTCCTGTTTTCCAGTCACTGGGGACTTTGTCTGACAACCATGACTTTTAAAATATGATGGAAAGTAGCTTAACAACTACATAGAATCATAGAATAATAGAATAGTTTGGGATGGAAGGGCCCTTTAAAGGTCATCTAGTCCACCCTCCCTGCATTGACCAGGGACATCTTCAACTAGAACAGGTTACTCAGAGCCCCGTCCAACCTGATCTTGAATGTTTCCAGGGATGGGGCATCTACCTCCTTTCTGGCAGGTCAGTTCATCTGGAAGTTGCCTCAGGACTCTGGGATGCATCTCATCAGGTCCCATGGACTTGTATATATTCAGGTTCCTCAGATGATCTCAAGCTTAATCTCATCCTACGACGGCTGGGAATTCATTTTCTCAGTCCCTGCCTTGAGATTCAGGGACTCCAGAGATATGAGAAGGGCAATTACCAGTGAAAAATGAGGCAAAAACGTTGTTGAGTACCTCAGCCTTCTCCATGTCAGTTGTCACCAGATCCCCTGTCACTAAATCAGCCAATCTGCCAGAGAATATTCTCCTTCCCCTTCTAGACAGGTGGATCCCATCTCTCCCCAAAAGCCTATATTCGTCAAATAACATCCCATCACCACAGAATCCAAAGCATTTGTGATGACACCAGCCACGAAGCCAGATGTTGTTCTGCAAGATGCATTGACTTCTGCTTCCTTTGCAACTTTGGTTTCTGCCTGTCAGTCTTGCTCATTGGATTAATCCATAGCCAAGACTTCATATTTTTTGCTGGTTAGTACGTAATGGGTGAAGTGGTATCCTGATGCCATGAGTTACTGGTGATCATGGTGCCTCATTCTCCAAGGTGCTGTTCGTTGTTGACACTCTTTCTCTGGTAGTCCTTGGAGGTCAGCTTCGTGGTGCCCTAATACTTCTTGCAATTCCTTGAATGCTCTAATTTTTGTTCCCACTCCCAAAAATACAGTGTAACCTGCTGAATTCCTCTTGCAGCTCCTCCCCTCCGCTGCCTGAGTGCCTCCACAACAGCACACCTTGCACAGGTGGAGCTTCCACCCTCCTCCACGAGGGCCTGTAGGGTATGGACTTTACAGCCCTCCACCAAGACAGCAGCTTCCCTGATAGGAAGCTCTATCTGGGTGGCCACCTACACTTATCCTGGGTTAGCTTGGCTATGTAGATGGTTCCTGGCTGCTGCAGCCCTCACGTGGTCTCTGCTACTGTACTTCTGACGATCTTAAAGCACTGTCTAATAAGCCTTTCTAGTTCCTTGGAGACCTCAAGCTTCTGGGTAGGTTTGCACAGACAACAGCTAGCTGGTGTGACTGCCAGAGGAGCAGCGCAAGCCAGTGGGTGAGCAGAGGAGGCAGCAGCCCTACAACTGGCAGAGTGTGCTGCGCTTCTTGCACCCTTCCGCACAAGCTGCCGTGCTGCTCCCCTCAGGCTTTGATTGTTTTTGTTTGCTCTCCCTGGTCACTGTGCTCCCTCGGAGCTGGTTTGAAGTGGCTTCCTATGGTTTGAAGTGGCTGTGGGGGCTGCTGGTACGACTTAACTGTCCCCTGCTCCTCTCATGAGACCCATTGCCTGCTACCCGGCCCCTCCATACACACAGCCCAAAGGTTTTGGGGGGCCAGAAACACCCTCAGACACTCCCCAGGGACTCTTCTCCGCATATGGCTACAACTGCTGTTGCTGCTGCTGCCCCTGCTGCTTCTGCAGCTGCTCACATTGGCTTCACCACATGATAACCTGTGTATTTCACAGGTTGTTAACATTAATGCATCTGATAGGCTCCCTTTGCTGAAATTGACTCACTCTATTTTGGCATCAGCTGCAAGGATGCTTGAAAATGTCTATTCCGACTTGCTTCTGACCTTACAGTAGTCTCTGATTTGCTGGAAGCCTGAAGTTGTGTTGATTTTTACAAGTCTGCCCCAGGTACTGAGTCATGAATGGCAAGGGAGCTGTTTTCACCGGGAAAAACTATTTTTAAAATAAATGATATATTTTCAATAACTGATATCAATGTTTTTTTCCCAGTAGTACGTAGGGACCCTCAATCATGAACTGTGTCGAACTAAGCATGGAAAACAAAGACAATTCATAACCAAACACGTGGACAGGTTGAATCTGTAGCATCTAAAATTGGAGCATATTTTTACACACCTCTCAGGGCTGAGAGTAATGCCTTTTAATGTGGTTCATTTGTATTTGGTGGAGACTTGAACCCTGATCTGTGCCCCCAGGGCAACCATTAGGCAGACAGTAAATCCCAGCCAACAGAAGTTTGGCTACTTTTGCTCTGCAGCTTGGTTTTCTATGTTTTAGTGTTAACTCTTTTCTTGTAATTTAGTTATTTTCAAATGAAAGTTGGAGAGAGATTGCTCATGTGCATTTTGTATGTCCTGAAATATTTGAATCAACATTAAAACAAGGCCACATCTGAGTTCTGACATGAATGAAGAGGTTTACCTCTGTCAGGTCTTACCTGACAGTCTTTCTGAATCTTCTCCATGTTCCGGACTTATTATGAAATGTGTAATATTTAGTGACTTGATTTTTTAACAAAAGCAGATGCAAAGTGTATGAATCTACTCAATAGATAAAATTTTACCATTTCTGACTAACAGATGGAAGCTGTTGATTAAAATGGAGTCACTTTTCAATGTTCATTGGATGGAGATCACACTGTATAATAGACTTTGGCTGTAAGGCTTCATATTGAAGTAGATTTCAGACAGCGCATTTTTCATTAGTGTATGATTAAACCTATAAATTACTGCCTTAAAATGAACAATAGTTCACAAAAGAGTATCATAAATTTAGTTTCTTATAGTCAGAACTTTTGAGGATGAAACAGGTGCTTGTCACATTTTTCTAAAGCTTCGGCTCCTTTCTCATTTTCCTTATGGAGGAATGAGGAAATGGATTCAGTAGAGGATATTTAGTTCCTACGTACTTTTATATTCTGTCATAGTGCACATCTATCTGAGTTTTCATTTCATTATAGTTGTCCTTGTCTATTCAGGAAAAAGTTCTGAAGAACCACTTTTAATGAAAAAATATTGATTGTGGAATTACTAAACCACTAAGTAAGGTTATCAAAAATATGTCCAGGAAGCTACAATTTAAGCATATCAAAGGTCTCTGTATCTGAGAAGAAGAATTTGTGAGGTGCTGAGGGACCTATAGAATCCAACTACAAAGCTGTTGCTGCTTTTCTTTTTCTGAAAGGAAGTCTTGTATCCTGCCTTTGTAGCATAGAAACATATGCTCAGGTTTAAGGTTTAAAGAAGTTTAAATGTTGTAGATGAAAAATTAACATATGAAAAATCAGTTGCTTCTTCTGCACGGAAAAGTTCTCTAAGTGAACTCCATTATATCTTCTTCCCCTTCACATGACACCATCTTTAGCAGATGCGAAGGACTGAACATCAGCTTGTGCCCTACCATAATTTTATTAAGTACTATTGTTATGAAACTCTGTCCTCAACTAACCTGGAACAGCATTATTTTTGCAGTAGTTACACTTTCACTTTCTTTCCATTGACAGCTACGAGATAGGACAAATTATTTTCTTAAGGAGGCTATCTTGAACATCTGGAAAACTGAATGACTTGGCCTACAAAACCTGTTACACATGAAAAGAAATCTAAAAAGCCCTCTCATAGATGTTGGGCCATAATCTTACTTCTAGATATTTAACTGTGAAACACAGGGGGAATCTTAGGGAAAATTTGTATTGAGCATGCCTGAAAGCTTAAATGAAACTCCTTGCTTACAGCATATTAGTCAGAACTTCAACTAATATAATTGGCTTAATTCTACTGTACTTAATGGATGTATGTTGATTTATACCATCTCCAAAAAACAAAGTCTTGGGAAACTAAAAGATTTATTCTGAATGTAAGGGCTGATAAAGTAGCTGAAATGTTCTACAACATGACAAATATCTTTGGTACCCAATAAGAAAGTATTATAAATTAAAAATGTTTCAGCTACAAGTCCAAAAAAACTGTATGCATTCATGAATCTCACTTTAAGGCTCTATCTTTTTTTTTCCTAAACCACACCATGAAAATCAGCAAATGTCAGCATAAGGGAAAAAAACACACAAAAATTTATTTTACTATACAGAACAAGTAATCATAACTATTATTAAATGTTAATTATTTCATTCAGAGAAATTTGGGTTTTTTTTAACTGTAAGTATTTACATATTACAATTAGGTGAAAAATTACCATGCCATTTTTCTCACCCACAACATTGTGCTTCATGTCATATCAAATCACATTAAATTATGTCTTACTGAGATCCCAGACAAAAAAAAACCTAAAAAAATCAGGCAATGGAATCACCATAGTAGTCTTTCAATTATTTTTATGCAGAGCTTCTTATCTGAAAAAGAACGTCATCAAGAGAGCAAGTTAGCTGAGAGAACTGCAAAGCTGAATGGTTCTGAGGTGAAACTGAAAACGAGATGAGGTACTTATCCAATAAAACACACACACATTTCTGCTTATAAATGTATTGCATATAATTTTAGGTATAAATTTATAAAATAAGAATTTAGGGCCTGATTTTTAAGAGTGATCAATCTTTTTACAGACATGCTGCAAAGGTACTTTGGCATCACGCAAAACCTTCAAACATTTGACAGCAGTACAGGAAAACTCCCACATCACAATTTTTATCTCACCTGAGAGATGAGCAACTAGGCTTCGGAAATCTTTTTGAATTAATTTTTATGTATATAAAGACCAGTTTGATGTGGAGAAACGCTGCCAGCAGAATAACTAATGGTATGATATGCTCACTCAAATGGATTGTGGAATATGGAGATTCTGAATTAGAAAGTACAAAACCTTGTTCATTCTTCTTGTGCATTCCGGAGGAATATGAGAACTATTGCCTTGTCCATTTTTGACAGAATTCTAACCTGAAAATTTATCCCTGTGTTTATCGATCTGTATGTATATGCTTTTATATGTATACTTAAACATACTTCCACAAAAATATTCTTTGCTCAATCAAAAAAAAGGTTACATGAATCCTGCCCTATATTCTGAACTAAAGTTGCCGTTAAATCTAGAAAATTTTCTGAAGAAGAAATAAAGGAACGGATGCAGAATCTTTGGACATATTCATCCTTCCATTCTTCTTGTTTCTAGCCCTGGGCTCTTTGTAATTTGAACAATACTTATAAGGTACTTGCTTGCTTCTAAGCAGTTTACACGGATTAAGATTTGAATGCTTTAAGCAACCACTTCCACCAGTACTCTCGAGACCTGAATTGTTGATGGGGGAAAAAATCAGTAATGAAAGTAGTCTGAAATAAGCAGCATAATTTTATTTCGTATGAAATTTGATTTACATCTTTAATGAAAGAAGAATATGAGAGGTCTAAAGTAGTCATGGATTTTTGTGTGTGTTGAAAATTACATCAGATATTTAAATTGTCTGGGACACCTGGGGCTGAATCTACAGAAGGACGGAAGTGTCACGGTACTTAGCAATGCAGCAAGTATTTAAGCTAGATACAAAGCACTTCATAAGACTTCTGGGGACAGTCACATAAAGATACTAACAGCCAAAGATAGTATTGAATGAATAGACGCTAACACAGATTATAAAAAATGCCAAGTGGAGGACTTTGGCTCAGCCTTTGACACTCTTGTGGATGTAGATGACTCACTCTACAGAGCAGAGAGAGAAACATCATCTTGAAGCGAAAGGTGAAGTTCCCAGTTAAAAGGAGACATCATCGGTACAATAGGTCAATGCACTAGATTTACTGCAGATGTGCTGCTCAGTTACACTGCATGCTCAGAACAGCCTCACTAATTACATGCCCTGAGTGCACCAGGGAGTTATGTCTTCAGATGTAAAGCAGAGCTGCCCTGCAAATAGTTTAGGATGGACTGAGGAGAAACAGTTGTCTCTAATCGAGATACAAAAGTCCAAAGCCTCTTTCATTAACCGTGCGTGTTTCAATAGCTACATGTTAAAGACCACAGCAAGGCGAGAGAGAATAGGTGGAGATAACTTCTTTTTCTGGCTGCAAAGATTTGTAATCAGATCTCCCCTGTAAATACTTATATTACTGCACTCTGAGGTATTCTGAATACCTTCCTGAAGATAGCTACACATTACATGCAGTAGTTCAGCACTCATTGGACCAGATAACATGAACATGACTTTAGACTACACTTAAAAAAATCACTTGGGAATACTCTGGTTCTACATCCGGCCCCTGCTCCATTAAATACTTCAGATAAAAATACAGGCCTTTGGAATCAGGAATGGGATTCAAGTTTACCTCTCTCTCAGGCAAATGCTATTTTGACTAGGCTGAAACAATACATGCTTATTCTTTGAGCTGTTGAATAAATATACGTATACTACCCTGGTTTTTCTAAAATGAGTATGCTTAAATTGCTTCAGGTGGAGTAAGGAACTGAAAGGTGGTGCCCTACATCCTAAATGAATGTCCTAGCCCTTGAGGTGCTGGTTAGTTAAACTTGCTCCTCCCTGAAAAATTACTACCCCTTCTATGATTTGAATAAAAAAGAAATAGTTTAAACCTAACAGAAAGACACTAAAAAGGGTGTGAAAACCCATTATTTTCCTTACTCTTTCTTCTTTCCTATCATAACTTACTGAGGTGTGTGATGGCTTTTGTGGTTCTCTGTCGTAAAACTCCTTGTGTATTTCATATATAAGCTACTGCATAATCTGGCTGTTGTAAAAGTTAGGTGCGCAGAACTTTGTGATATCTCCATTCCATTTATAGACCTACAAGTAAAATGAAATGATCTGTAGGCAATGCAAGTACCCTAATGTAGACAGATCTAAGGAGTGACTGAACCAGATGGGAGACATTCTCCAGTTCCTGTCAGAAAGGAAATTAATTCCACACTCCCACATCCTACTTGAAGGCTTATCTACTGAGCTTTGGTTATAAGGGACTTTACTGCCTTTTGCTCTTGTGCTCGGTTGGAGACATATTTCATTTCTTATTTAAATCTATGCACACTTAAAGAATCACCCCACAGTTTTTCACAGTGATGAAGGTTTAATTATAAAGTTATGGAAAAGCAAAGTAGACAAACTTTCACATATTTATGATCAACATAAATCAGCTACTAATCCAGCCACAAAAGAGACAATTGTGATCTAATTATTGATTCAGTTAAACAAAAAGTATAAAGTACTATCAGAATATTTAAAAAAAAATGGTGTCACATACACTGAGAATTATAATCATTTTAAGTTGTAAAAAATTTTGTGCAGGAAAACTGAAGGCATAGGGAAGCTGAAAATAAAAGGGAATATTTAGCGCCTGAAAGAACTCTTTAAACTGAATTAAAAGTTGACATAAGTGAAGAGAGCATGACTATCAAACACTGGGGTTTCTTGTGCATTTCATTATGCAACTGAACAGGCAGAAGTGAGATCAATTATTTCAATAGACTTTGGATCAGGGCATAGGTAAATTTTAAATAAATTATATTAATTAATTACTCCTGAAATATTTATTTGTCATTTATTCTTTTTCTGGAGTGGGTAAGAGAACTTAATATATATGGTTTCCTTAAAGTTTTGGGATAATATATTTGTGAATTTTTTTTCCATTACTTCCATTCCTCTACCAGTACTGTTTGAAATTTATCATACTAACTGCATAAAGCACTTCTGCACACCTTGTCTGACTTCAAGAGTTAGTAAATGAATGACGTAGACTTCTTTAGAAAAAAAAAAGCCCAACCTACACTGATTTCTACTACTCTTTTGAAAGAAAAAAAATGAAATGGCTTTTTTCATGAGTGAAAATGACAGCATATGGGAAAGTAAGATTTTACAGAGCAACAATGAAGACAATATCCTACAGGATACTTTTTACAAGAAAAATAATATAAAATAAGGTTTTTTCAACTTACAGATCCCATTATTCAACAATAATAATGTATATTTATGGAAAGAAATGGAAGAACTTGTGGGCTATGGGTTAAGATTGGCTCTGTGTAAAAGAAATTGGCAATATCCTCAAGCTAAGCTGAATGAAGGTTAGAACTACATCAACTGAAATTATTTTGAAAAATTGTTAGTTTTAATAAACTAGACTGTGAACTGAGTACAAGTTGAAATACCCAGAATGATTCTTTTTATTTCTTTTTTTTTTTAAATTTTAATTCTAATCTTTTCAAGCTGTTCAAGCAACTAGAGTGTTTGATTATAGAAAACTGATTAAAAACTACACAAAGCTCATGCACTTTGATCAATAATTCTTTGTGAGGATCATTCAGTCACCATACACCAAGATACTGAAGTTTTCCAGTATTTCAAGTCTGGAGAAGAAGTGATATTCATTGGACTGAAACATTTTCTAGTAATATTTTCAGACATGGCTCCTTAATAAATAGTCCACAAAATAATGACAAAAGAGAACTGCAGAGATGAGACTATTAATTTTGTTTTCTGTCTCCAAAAGGGTCTGTCATTTGATATGATACAACTTTTGCACTATCTTTTTTTCAGTCACCCCAAGGTATGATAATAAAATCATACTCCTGATGTAATCGGGACTGGCCTAGTTCTCTCCCTGACAAAATATTGGCAGTTTTTGGAGAAACATGTCAAATCTTGTGCTGTAAGTAGGAAAATCACACATTTTTCTATTTGCTCTGCATTTTCTATCTTCTTTAGGCAGCTCTACATTGTCTCTCATACTTAAATCTGCTGCTTCTTGGCATAAATCCTTAGCTATGGAGGGGTTGCAGTGTTGCCCACGAATGACATTGAGCATGTCACTGAGCATTCAATATAAAACTTTACATTCAAAGGAGAAGATAGACAGCATATTCCCTGCCAGCAGTGTCCTAGCACAGTCTGCTATACGACATAGCAAGCTTAAGTGCATATTGATCCTGCGACTCTTGTATGCAAACACTGTACTGAACTTCTTTCCCCTCCCTTTGGCCTTACTAGGTGAATGATGTGTGGAATATCATGCACAGATATTTGCATGTTTTTAGCGACTTATGCATAAACAACACTCTATTTCACTATATATGTGCTCCTGCATGCTTCTGGAAATTAACAATGACGTTCTTTCTACTAATTTTTATATGCAAGATTGCACCTATAAATGTTTTGACCATCTTTCTGCCTTTTCTGATAAGGTTTGAATCCTGTCCTTTTTCTTCTTTGCAAGTTCTGGTTTGGGGCATGATACATCACTTTCCTAGCCAGTCACTTTCCATTTATGCTTCATCTCCTCACACTAAGCCAATATGTTGCACTGAGGTGTCATGTTGGGGTGTGTTGTCATATATGTGTAACCAAATATGACATAACACTATGCTAAAGGGCAGTTAGAGTTACTCCCATTTCCAGACCAGGAACTTGTTGTCACTGTAAGTATCCACTCATGGAGGATGCTTCTGACCCGCAATAAATGCCCACTCTCATGTTTATTCCTGACTTACATAAGGATAAAGCAGCTAGAGAAAAATGGAGTCACAGAAGTATCATCCTCAGATGATTATTCTCCTCTTTATTACTCCAAATGCTATTACTCTTTCTGCACTTTATAGATCAGAATCTTCCAGCTTAGAAGGAAGTGAGCCAAAATCATGTGACTGCTGTTGTGTGAATTCCCAAGTGTAAATAGTTGTAACTGAGCACAAAGGAGGAGCTGATCCAGAATTCTGGACGCAAAAGACTTGAGTCATGACCCACTGAAGACATTCCGTGGAATTTCAAGGGAGTTGCGTTGTAAAGACTTCATTTTACCTAAATAATGTGTCTGCCTCAATCCCTTCTACTTTCAAAGGAAAGAGAAACACGTCTTCAATGGGTGTACGCTTATGGTATTGTCATCCTTATAACCTCTGGAAGTATCTCCCTTCTCTCTGATTAGCGTAGACAAAATCTAGGTGACCCGCTGACAATATGTTCTTTGGATTCAGTTGTTCCATTTCAGCTGCCTTAATGTGAAGAAACTATCTGATGTCTTTATGCCTCAGTTATCCATCTTTCAAATTGGTATAATCGTTATTCTTGACTCTAGAGGGGTGTTATTAGAGCATAACTCTGGCATTCTAAATTTCAAAGGTAATGAGATAATTATCTGTAACAGATAAACAATACGCATATTAACATGAAAAAACAGGAACACTGAGATTTTCTAGATGGGTTAGGAGTTGTAAGAAAACAGGTCTTTTTAGTCAGAAGGAGGTATACGAACACATGTAGGTGCTTTTTCATTCTATTCATGAATAAGATGGTTAGGGGATTAATTACAATAATTGAATCAGGTTTCTTTTGGTTTTATCAAATTTAATAGGGGCTTTTTTAAAAGTATGCACCCAGAAAGTACTCTGACAGATGCCTAGCAAAAAAAAGAAGAGAAAAATTAATTGCCATTCAGCTGGCAGACACAGGAGAAAGACCACTCTTTGCCCCCTCCCTGAAAGTGTAGGAAGCCAGGTTGGATAAGGCTTTGAGCAATCTGGTCCAGTGGGAGGTGTCCTTGCCCATGGCAGGGGGGTTGGAACTAGACGATCTTTAAAGTCCCTTCTAATCCAAACCATTCTATGATCCTATAATTCTATGATTCTGTGATTCTATGATCTTTCTCTCTGAGCATGCACAAAGAACAGTCTTTCTTTCTACCACCAAAATTACTAAATAAACTTGCATCTTTGCATGAGGTTTTAGCAACAGAGAGCATGCTCTCTGCTAGCTCTCAGCATGTGCATCTGAACCCCTCCTCCAGGTGGTTAGAAGGCACTTGGGCAGGAACTGCCACTCTGGTGAACACTCGTGATTCCACTACAGTTTGTAGGGATAAAACACTTCAGAGAATTGGTTGAAGGCATTCTTGCAGTTCTTGTTGTACACAGAACCATATGGATCCAGCAGCATGAAAGTGTCGTTCCAAAACAGACCTGGAAATCAACGTACTGCTATTATCTCTGTGCTACTGACATTGTGCAAAAAGAATGGAAGAGATGCTTTTATAGTGCATTTTACAGTGCTTACATAAGCAGTAAATTCACTAAAGAAGTGTGTTATTTGAAATACAAGCAGAGGAGTAAGAGCATATGTAGCAGACGCTGTAATTTGCAAAAAGCTAGCATTATTTCATGACTGTCCAGTGAAAACACTGCCATACAAGAATCTCTTTCCCAGACAGTCAGCACATTTATTTGAATAATGGGATCATTAGAGTGAAGTGTAATTTATTGTCTGAGATATGCTTAAATGCATAATGTAATGCCTTTTGTGTTTTAACGGGAATATGTATATATATGCTAAAATGAAGCCATATTGGGATAGTTTGCTAACATTATATTCTACCTTTCTAAGACAAAACATTATTAATAATCATCTTGAAAGGAGTTACTCTTTTCCTGTAACTTTGGAAGCGAAAGTCACACATGCTCCTGTTTGGGACTATGTCAGATTGCTCCAAAAGTTCCACTTTGAAACCTCAAGGCAAATACACTCCTAACTGAAAAGTTTGGCATTATTCAAAGAGACACTTAGGACATTCTTACTCACAATGTTAAAGCATCTGTTGGGACAGGCGCTGTCATTTACCACCTGATCTAATTATTTCTGACAACAGATGTGAGCTAACTACAAAAATTCCACATCTTTAACACGCTGATCAAATTTCATTAACAAAGCATGAATACTAACAATATTACAAAGTATAGTGCAGTTTATGTTCAACCTACGAGTAAAAGTGTGATTACATTTAATAGGTGAAAGGGCAGGTTAATTGGAGGTTGAAGTTACATTGTCGCTTATCAGTGTGTTTAAAATGTAATTACCATGAATGCGTGACACCAACTGCTTATTAACAGTCCATAATTGTATAATTATATAATTGTATAACAGCTGTGGGAGTTAGTAGTCCTAAAATAATTTAAAACCCCCACATTGTAAGGACTATCCCTAGCAATTTGTTTTTCTGTTTCTGCAGATGAATTCAAATATGAATTTAGAACACAGGTCATAAAGATCTTTACTATCTGCTTTACAGAATGTTTCTTAAGCATATCTCAGAAGGGCAAAACTGAGATTTTGTTCTAAACAATTGCAAACTGTTACACCAGGATTTGTTGAGGAAAAAGAATAAATGCCTAGAAATGCAAAAATATTAATTCTTTACCTATCCATAGTGTGCTTAGCTCTATATTATTATATCACATCCAAGCACTAACCTGTGCTACAACCTTTCAGTTTAAAAAACAAATAAATAATAACACCTCTCTTTGTAAATCCTTAGACTTACAACACTGAGAAAATGTTTTTGCAGGAGATGTATTTGATATATAGTCAAGGTAAAGTATTTATTGACATCACCAATCTAACACACACTTCTGGTTTTAGACAAAATTCTGTGAAAAATGTCACATTACATGTATCCTTTAAATTTTTTTTTCCAAGTGTTTGACTGCAGTTTAAATGCTGAAGAATGAAATCCTTTTTAAGAAAAGAACCAGTAAGTTTCACTTCGTCATTAAAATGTTGCTACGAGATATAAATTGATTCGCTAGACTTTTAAAACTGTTTTAAGATATATGCTTCTATATTTCTATACCTTTGAACTTAATTATCATGTACAATATACATAATTACAACTTTTATGATAAACTGCCTTAATTGTTGACACTAATAAATACTGTAAATTGACTGAGAATATCTCTTGCGTCAATTTTTGTGATATTCTCAAAGTTATATTTATCAGTTATGCTACAGTTGGTCTATACTTGATTAATTGCATTAAATTATTGTATCCACCAAAACTGTGTCTACAAAAATTAACTCTCTTTGGGAATAAAATAATGGTTTTGTGAGAACAATTGCATATATAATACGCATATTGGGCTAAAACTCCAAGAAAATACCTACTATGTCATTTTTCAAATATCCTTAAAGGAACTGCATCCAGAAAGTGCCGAGTACCAAACTGTGGGAATCTGGCAGGCCGTCTAGAGTATCCTGAGGTTTTCTAAAGATAGTAATAATTATGTGGCTTCTTATCATTATATGTAAGGCTTATTTTGTCCCCTTTGCTTCATAGATTTTTTCTTTAAAACTGTTTAAAATAAGGTCTGAATATTTGAAAGTGGGAATGTACAAACACAAATCCACAATGGAATCAATGTTTTTGAGTGTATATGTGGTCATTGAGGCATCTTATTTGTGCTGCATAAGTTGTAGGCATAAATGATAACCAAGCAAATGTATCTCCTCAGCTGTGAATGCATAACTTCAAAATCTGATCCCAATTATTCTTTAGCAAAAATGCTGATTTCTCACAACTTCAGTAAATTGAAAGAACACACGTTGCAACAAATTTAAAGAATGATGACAGTTGCAGAAGCTTGTTCTGTATCAGGATTGCCTCTGGCAGCCTTCCAGTCAAATACAAATTATTTTATCACTGTGTTGGTGGAATCAATTTACAGAAATATTTTTCTTAATTCAGTGTTAATCTCACTGATGAACACAGTGATAATTTGTTACAGAGAAATATGAGTTAAAAGCAGTAATTTAACTCCCTTGGATTTTGTGACATTCTAGAACATGACTAATAAATTTTCTAAATAAAGCAATTAAGGATATGATACATAACAATACATTATAAGAATAAGCAAGTAATTTTGAAGACCCCAGCTATGTAGGTCAACAATGAAGTCTAAGCGACCAGTTCTGTCCAACTGCCATGCGACAAAGGTACAATATTTGGGATAAGTCTATCCTGACCTTGGTAGTTCAAATACAACAGCTACCTGAAAATTGCATGTCTCTAAAGTCTACTTTGTCTTGTTGTTTTTTTATTATACTGTTTAGTAGCAAAGTATACTGCTACTAAAGGGAACGTTTACCTTACAAAGCTTGAGTGAATACGGAAGCTACAGAATAGCTGTTTTCCATCCATTTGTCCTTGAATGTGGAATGTCAGTATCAACAAGGGTAATCCCAACCTCAGTCTGCAACACAATGTTGAAATGAAACTGTCAATATCATGTCTGTCTTCAGAAAGAAAAAGGTGTCAGATCTCAGTATCAAACAAAACATCTTTTTTTTAAGAGAAATGAGAACATATTCCTTATTTGTTTGTATCCAGTTAAAATACGGAACTCTTAGCCTGAATTTTAATATTCCCATTTTACTACAGCTATTGTTATAGTTTCATTTCCTATTCACCATTTGACTTCACGATCATTTGACTTCAGGCCACACAACAATCATATCTTCCTTTCTAATAAAATAGAAATCCTGTCCTGTATATGCACCAAATGGGACTCATCCTTTCTTATGGATGGGACTCCAGAATGCTGTAAGAGAAGATGGAATTCTTGCTTTCGGTGACATGTTCAACACAAGAAACGGGATAAATTGATCCATTTCCTACACTCAGTTATCTGTGTTCTACTTTTAAGAACCAAAGTTAGAGAACAGGTATTCCCTCAGCAAAGCCATGTAAATTGATTTCCATTTCCTAAATTAATGAGTAACAATATATACTATCCTTGAAAAGTAATCTAGATGTTAAGGACTGAAAGAACTGCTGCTCGTTCTTGTAGATTTTCTGGAAGTGTCTCTTCAACAGCATCTCATTTTTCAATCATGAAGTCCACAGGAAAACACTGAGATATTTTACCGATATTGTTAAGAAATGTCTTTCATTTTATACACAGATGTTATGCCTTTGTCTTCATGCAAGACTTGGATTTCCATCATGATTTTTTTTCTGCCATTCTCTTTTCTGCTATTGTTTTTAAATGTGATTTAATACCTTCTCTGAGACACATAAAAAGAGTATCATGATCCTAAAATTGTGTAGACTTTAAACAGGTCTTCATTGTTCTTCAATACCCTTCCCTCTTTTTGCCTGAGTACACTCAATCTGTCAACCTTTGTGTCTGGGTGTGAAGTCCAGTGTCAGGTGAACTGTTTTCTGGTTGACCTGGGAAAGTGTTTCAATTCTTTCCAAGTCCAGTCCAATATTAGCTGCACACGACAGGAAGGGCACGTTTAGAGGAGATTTCTTTCACTGACCTTAGAAATCAGAATTTGAAAAAGCCTTTTAAGTTTTCTTACTATACTTGGTTTTGTTTTAATTTCTCTGTTTTTTACTGATATGAAGTACTAAGGTAACAGCATTTTTTTTAAAGGGAAGAGTTCAGTGACATCCTCTTGTGTTAAATACAGATCTTTCAGTCTCACAGTCTGGTCCTCACTGACAGGTACAGAAGCTCATATGTCTCATCCAAACTACATGCAGATATCACTTGAAAAGGTCTTAATTCTTTTTGTCAGAGAGTCTGGGTTCGGCCAGGACAGGGTTAATTTTCACCAGAATCCAGGAAGGGACACAGCCGGGGGGGCTGACCCAACCCCAACCTGGCCAAACAGAGCCGGGTATTCCATACCATGTGCCGTCACGCTGGGTTCGGGTGGGGGGCGTGGCGCGGCAGGGGAACTGACTCGCGGCTCGGGAGCGCGCGGCGGCGGTTCGGTCCGAGAGAGCGGTTCTGTTCTGCTGGTTTGTTTTGTGTATTCCCCTTTTCTGTATCGTTGTTGTTCCTGTTCCCTCTGTTTGCTCTTCTGTTAAACTGCCCTTATCCCGACCCACCAGTTTTCTGCCGGTTTTCTTTCCATTCTCCTCCGCACCGCAGTGGGGGAGGGGCGGCCGCGTGGCGCTTTTGTTGCCGGCTGCACCCAAACCAGAACACTTAGTTGACTCTCCATACAGTTTAAAATCTTCCAGATAGAGGTATCACAAAAAAAAACCAGTTTGCCCAGTGAAGCTGAGACCTTTTTTTCCTCAAAGGATGACTAGTGCAGAGTCACAAATGATTAAAAGCAGATATGAAAAAGCACTCTCTTGAAACATTCCTTGACAGTTAAAAGCAGTACCCTGACTTGAAAAGTAATATCTGAATAGTGAGATCTCTCTTCCACATAGTCACAGAGGTATTTACAAAATAATTTGCCTTGCAATTCCCTGTTGTTCCTTATTCCCTCTATATCAATATTAAAATGGGATCAGATCAAAGGAAATCTTGTAGTTTATGCACGTTGTTATAAACTCTCTTTTTTTTTCAGGAGTTAATAATTGGTATAATAAACTTGTCAATCCATCATAGGATTTTTCATTTCTTTTTTCAGCATATCAGATATCCATGCATTGTTGGTCATAGATCTCATCTGACTGAAGCAAGCTGTTCCCATATCCTTGGGACACTCATAGTAAGTTGGCAGAATTAATAACAAGTTGAGTGTACATCCACACTTCTGTTCTGCTGTGCATATGCAGCAGTATGTTCTCCTTGTAAAACTGTCTGAAAATGTTTTGCTAGCACTAACATGGAAAATATTCAAACTATAACAGTGGAACACCCGTATACTTATTGTTAGCATGATTTTTGTTCTCTTGAAAGTGCTTTTGACCTCCTTCATTATAAAGTTTTCTGCTGATGTACAACATAAGCATCTTTAGTAAACCCTCATTGTTTTTGTGGTCGACTGGTGTATCTGTTTCTATTGACATTCCAGAGATGTCTTCACATGACAATCTTTGATTAAAAATTAAGTGGGGTTTTTTATTTGCCTTGTATTATCAGACCTCTTTATTTGAATTAATTAGCTATTTACTTGTTTCGGTGATGTTATACAGTAGTGACTGGTGTGGAGCTTGATTGGCTTCCTTTGTGTTTTGCATTTTTAATATTCATGATTATTAGTATTTATTATTCTTTATATTAACCGTAATGTTTTCAAAACATTGGCCAGTTGGATCAGGCTAGTGAAGCTATGAGAATCACACAACTAACAATAGCAAAGAGCTTCAGTGAAGAGTTTAGGAATAAGTCACGTGTCCTGGCTGAACAAAAAGTTATTCTAATCATCTTGCTAAATAGTTAGAACTAATAAATAAACCTTGTGTAAATCAATTTTTAATGCAAAAAAGGGAAAACAAAATGCAGAGAAGAACTGAGCTTGTGATGTGGAGAAACTGTGACAGCTAGGACAGCAAATCCCTCAGTTTAATAAAGCTCAGTTTTCAGATGTGTTTCTTGACATTCGTACTGAATTTTACCTCTTCTGAATCGCTCCATTTTCATTTAGCTGTATCATACTTTACTGAGTAATTCCTTTTCTTGCAAGCATTTATTGCCTCCAAGTACAGGACAGGCCTTGCAAAGAGCAGCTTGACTCCAGGGTAGATTCCTCTGCCCAGTACCAGTCAAAATTCAGGCAGTGAAGGGCCACTAGCAACTCTTACATTAACCCTTTGGTTGACAGAGGCATGGGTTGTAGACAGGGAACTTTACACCCTCTCAGTTCTCTCCTGTTGGTGTGGTCTCCAAAGTTTAAGGGTATTCTGTATTTTATAACTGTGTAGTATGGGGTAAGGTGGCTGATTTAAGATGATGGGAACATTCCACACAAAGGGAAAGACTGACGTTTGGGGAAAAAGTAAGTCTACTCAGATTCTAGATCATGAGTGCTTCTCCACTTGCTGTATCTTTTAATATTTCTTCCCCTAACTTTTGTGTTAAGAGTCACAGTTTGTATTATTTGTACATTCATAAAATACTCTGTCTGGATGTATAAATAGAACACAAACTATTCTAACAAAAAAAAAATCTTTAAAAAGTATTCTTAAGCTAATGAAATGCTAATGCTAATGAAAGCTAAAATTTAGTCATGTATATAGGAGGAATATCTTCACCTTGCCATGAACAGAAAACTTGAAAAAGTTATAAGAACCACCCTGAACCATACACAGAGCTACAAAAAACCAATATCTTTTTGCACTACATCTATATTAAAAAAATACAGTGCCAGTTATGGGAACCAAATTATTGATGTTGTTTCAGTGGTTAAATATGAATCTGGATGTTTTATAACAAGAAAAATGATATGGCTATATTTAACTTCAGTGCCTCCCTTTAATAAAAATTGCGTAATTATTTCATAACAGCTGCAGCATTCACTTAAAAAAGTAAATACTAGCACATATGCCATCTGGTTTAGTGAGTTTTTATGGTAGTTGAGAGCTGTCATACTCTTGTAACTCCAGATTTACCATCTGAAGTTGATGTTGCAACTCTAATTAGCTTAACACTTGTTATCTATACTGTAGAATAAGATGGCCAACATCCAGCAGTTATCGAGAAAGAGCTGAAATTAGAGTACGCTCCTGGGCTTGGCAATACACTTTGTGTCTCCTATTTCTGTCCCCCATCGCTGTAATCCAACCTTGTACCACTATAGACAAGAAAAGTACTAGCACAAATATTATCAAAATAATACTAAGCTCTGGACTTCGCAGTCTTTCAAGCTAATTTCAACTCAATATGAGAAAGGTTTGTGATCACATTTGTCCGGCTGGAGGATAATGAGGCTGAGGAAGAGGCTTGCACCCCTGCATGCATGGGACTTCTCAAACTGGCACCCTGACATGGCACTGAAAAGGCTGGCTTAATCGCCATGCTTTCTGAGGATTTCTGAAATTAATGCAAATGCATACCTGTCTGAAATATTGTTTGCTGTTCCTATTGAAGATATATATTCACTGAGTTCAGTGCTATTAATATCATAGAGTCCCTGCCTTTCCATTCCCTAAGCATCTTTCATATCTCCTGCTGTGCTCACAGAGTGCCCTACGCTTTTATTTTATACAGTGACTCCATTTCGCAGTATATGCCGTAGCTTCTGGGAAACCATTCATAATTAGAACAGTATCCATAATAAAATATTTGTAGTATAAATTATTTGATCTATAATCCTGTTCATTATAAAATTATTTTCTTCATGCATTTTTGACCACCTTTACTGACAGTTAGAAGCACCAAAATATTCATGAAATACAGTACGGTGTAAAACAGGATGTTACACTGAACTGTTTATTTCTTCGAGACATGATCATGGGCAACTGGCTCTAGATGACCTCCAGAGGTCCCTTCCAACCTCAACCATACAGAGATTACATGGATTAAACAGTATAGCGAATGGTCTAAGTAAAATAAGTGTCTGTTTATTCTTGACTGCATTTCACAAGCGGTACACAAAAGAGAAAAAATGACTGCATAGTGATATAATTACAAGAAACAGTGTTTAAAACAAAAATACTAAATTATTATATGCAGTAAATCAGACAGTTTTTGCTTCTACCAGAGATACATTATTTGCACTCATAATCAATGCTTCTTTATTAACAAAGATTTTTGTAGCCACAAAGAGGTCCACAATATTGCAATACTACTTTTCTGTTGGGATTGTGTCCATATTTATTATTCGTATACTTTGAGTCTTTCATATATTGGATATTTGTGAAATGGCCTACACTTAAGTATCTGACTAACCACCACCAATTTCTGCTATTAATTTTTGCTTGCTTCCTTTAACTTCCTTCTAGAACATACTGTCTGATTTTGTTTCCTTTTCTTCTGTTTCTTTTAATGGAATGTTCCATTTTGGTATCTAAATCAAAATAGTCTTGTCGTTATTTCTGTTCTTATTGCTTCTTCCTGATGCAGTACTCCATACAAAATTATTTCTCATTTCAAATATATAGGTATGATCATTAGTTGCCTTAGTGATGAATGTGTTGTGTATCTGACGGACAAATGTGTACATTTTGCTGAAGTATTGATGTAAATTATAATCTGCCAGGAACATTCTATATATCAGACCTTTACTGGAAAAAAATGCCAATAATGAACATTGTGCTAATAGTAAAAAATGATGAATAATATAAGAAATTCTTTGAAGTTTCTAATACACATGCATTTTTTCAAGACAAGTTCATTAAAAGGTCCACTACAATTTTGCAGTCAAAGTCTGCATCTTCTGGCCATCTAAAGTTTCTTTAACACTCCTTAGCAAGAGAAGCTCACTGTGAAGATGAAGGCACAAATACATTGGTCTCAGCAGACAAAACTGATATTTACTGCAGAGGTCTCAGAGGATGAAAACCCAAATAGTTAGCTATGATGCTAAAACAGCGTTACAGCTTCTCAGTTAGGAACTGTGGGAAAGGTGGCTAACACATTCATCATTCACGTTTCAAAGGAAAAGCACTAAGCCATTCGCAGACCTCTGACAGATAGTCCATACCTCTGAGATCCCATTTCAAAGTGGACTTCAAATAATCAGGTGACTAAGATTGAGGGAAGAATTTTGGGCACACCCTTTCACATAGCGTTTCTGACTGGATTGGCTGCTCATCATATATTTTTTGTGATTTCTCTGAACTACTAAACTCTCTCTGCTCTGCATTCTGTGTCAGGTACAAGATAGTTGAAACACTGCACTGAAACTTACATAATTTTTACTGCCATACAATTTATAATTTTTATTATCATAAATGTTTTCTCAGATCTGAGCAGCTATTTAAATAATTTAGTAATAGCACTCTGTAAAGACATTCCCCCGGCCCTCTTTCCCTAAGGGCCATACAGTGACCTCCATATTCATATCAGGAAGTGGTTATTTTCATGAGCAGTCTCGACATAATTAGGTGCTTACAGCCTGGCCCTGAAAGAGAAGTAAAAGAATGAAGGCCTAGACTAGAAATTAACTAGAAAACAGTTTAGAGGCCTTCTTGTCACATACTGCTATATTACAGACACTTTGTTCTCAAGAAACCTTAGATTTTATGGTGCTGGCTCTGATAATACTGAAAGAAACACAATGGATGAAGATAGTAACTCAGTAAGAAATAGGAATGAACAGGAAAGCATCATGAAAAACTGCGCTGTCATTGTGTAGCTGGCATGAGATATCTGTTGCTTGAGCTGACAGAGCCACTGAACAGATCCCCCACCTGAGTTCATCTCTGATTGTATGTTCAGATGGGTCAGGTCAAGTGTACTCACCATAGCATGACTCCATGTATTTTGTGGCCCTGTTCTGGAAAACTCTCTAATGTCACGTCCAACCAGTTTTATAAATTTCTTACAGAATTCACAAAGTTTCTGATGCATTTTCTTTAAACTCTCATCTCTTGCCCACTGACAGCATGATCAAACTTTTAATTCTTCTTGTAACTTAGGTCTTAGATGAGCAGCTCGTATTCTAACCCATTAACAGCCAGGAGAGCAGCACACCTCAGCAACGTCTTACAATAAACTTAACACTAATCAGTATCAAGAACTGGCAACATCAGTGCTGCCATTCTCTCAGCTTTGTATTTTCTCAGGCAGTTAGAGTTGCATCTATTTCTGCCAATTTGGGGAGCACTTTTGCAATGTGATAGTATTTTTTTCTTTGTTTACACAAAAAATATTTATTTATTTATTTTCCTTGTTTTGTAATATTTCTTCCTTGCATCTTACTGAATACATAAATTAATGCTGAATATTAGTTTATCCTGAATAGCTCAGCAGCTTATGTGAAAATTAAACTATAATACTTTTCCTTCAGGAATCCATGCTAGGGGGAACCATAGTCTGCTAATGAGCACTGAGGGACCATTTGCAACCTCCCAAGAAATTCAGGGCTCTCTACTGTTTAAACGTGTAACTATAGTCTTCACAAAGGTTTATGAGCTGTTGCATGTATCGGGGCAAATTAAACCTTAAAATAACCCTTTTAAAATCACTGAAATTACTCTAGGGATGCATTTAGTGAATTGTATATGTTTTAGGTGATTCCCCACTAAAAAGAAAACTTTTACTGTAATTCATTTAAATTTCATTGAATTCAGCACAAATATGCAAAGGAGAAATGATCTAGGGTCTTTAGTTCTCTTTTTCTCCTTATGACATGGTTTAGTATACAGAACTCTGATAGAGTCGGTAACTTATTTATATAGTTATTTATACTTTAGGGTTTATATAATTTTTTTACAATGTGAAAGTTCTGTTCTTAAGAATATTTTTGTATTTTGAATGGTAAAGAATCTCATTTTGTCAAAACTTCACTAAAGAAATCCACTTTTGGATCCAAGATGCACTTTTGTTGAAGAAAAATGTATAGTGGGGCATCCCATGTGTTTTGATTTGGCCTGGATAAATGCCAGGTCCCCTCCAAAACCCCTCTATCACTCCCCATCCTCAACTGCACAGGAGAGAGGAAATATGATAAAAGGCTCGAGGGTCGAGATAAGGACAGGGAGAGATCACTCACCAATTACCATCATGGACAAAACAGGCTGAACTTGGGAAGCAAAGGGAGTTTCATTCATCACCAATCAAATCAGAGTAGGATAGTGAGAAATAAATCCAGATCTTAAAACACCGTCCCCCCACCCCTTCCTTTTTCCTGGGCTTAGCTTCACTCCCTTTTCTCTACCTCCTCCCCCCCGCATCGAGTGCTGCAGAGGGACACGGAATGGGGGTTGGGGTCACAGAATCACGGAATGGTAGGAGTTGGAAGGGACCTCTGTGGGTCATCTAGTCCAACCCTCCTGCCGAAGCAGGGTCACCTAGAGTAGGCTGTAGAAGACCTTGTCGAGGCGGGTCTTGAATATCTCCAGAGAAGGAGACTCCACAACCTCCCTGGGCAGCCTGTTCCAGTGCTCCATCACCCTCAGAGGGACATTCTTCCTCATGTTCAGACGGAACTTCCTGTGCCTCAGTTTGTGCCTGTTGCCCCTTGTCCTGTCGCTGGGTCAGTTCATCACACGTTTTCTCTGCCCCTCCTTCCTCCTCAGGGGGAGGACTCCTCACACTCTGCCCCTGCTCCAGCATGAAGGTTCCTCTCATAGGAGACAGCTCTCCACAAACTTCTCCAACTTGAGTCCTTCCCACAAGTTGCAGGTCTTCACGAACTGCCCCAGTGTGGGTCCCTTCCATAGGGTGGAGTCCTTCAGGAACAGGCTGCTCCAGCATGGGACCCCCTTGGTGTCACAAACCCTGCCAGCAAACCTGCTCTGGCATGGGCTCCTCTTTCCATGGATCAGCAGGTCCTGGCAGGAGCCTGCTCCAGCGCAGACTCCCCATGGGGTCACAGCTTCTTTCAGGCATCAACCTGCTCTGGCGTGGGGTCCCTTCCATGGGCTAGAGGTGGATATCTGCTCCACCGTGGACCTCCATGGACTGCAGGGGGACAACCTGCCTCACCATGGTCTTCAGCACAAGCTGCAAAGGAAAACTCTCTGCTCCGGTGTCTCAAGCACCTCCTCCCCCCTCCTTCTTCACTGACCTTGGTGTCTGCAGAGTTGTTTCTCTCACATAGTCTCACTCCTCTATCTCAACTTCCGTCTCCACCACAGTTTTTTTCTTCCCCTTTATAAATACTTTTTTCCAGAGGCACTACCTCCATCGCTGACTGGCTTGGCCTTGGCCAGCGGTGGGTCTGTCTTAGAGCCAGCTGGCACTGGCTTTATCAGACATGGGAGAAGCTTCTCACAGCTTCTCACAGAAGCCACCCCTATAGCCCCCCCTACTACCAAAACCTTGCCATGCAAACCTGTAACATCATGGAAACACAAGAGAGGTAAGCCAGTTTTCCCTCCTGTATTGTAAGACAAGGTCTTCATCAGTAAGTGGTTATTTATTGAACAGCTATAAAATTACACATGTTCCTTTTCCAGGTTAAGTAAAGACCTAAGTAAAGACTGGTAATTAATGTCTTTTGGCAGGATATACGACACGTCATGATTCCAAGCCCATTGTTGTCCCTACATACTATCGCCTTCCCAGCCATCGTTGAAATACTACCACTCTGATTGCCCCAGACACTCAGTGGGATCTGGATTCTGCCTTAGACAGATAGAATAGAAAGAATCAGCTTATTTACAATTCATTAGTTCACACAAATACAATACAATGATTTATTAAGTTCCTAAAATAGTCCGAGCTTGACTAGTAAATATACGCACAATGTCTACTGAAGTAAATAGCGCTCGATTTGGTAAACTGTGAGTGGCCTTTTCCTGTCAGGAACTTCAGAGTCCTAAATCTGCTAAGAGTTCATAATTGCCTTGATACCGCTTCCCACATCCTCCAGAAAGAAATCCTATAAATTTAATGCTAATGGCATTCATCGTTTCTTGGACTTGCTCTTTAAGATGTTGATATTTCCTAACTTTCTCTGCTGCTGCATCGACCAAAGCTCGATTTGCTCTCATATCTAACTGTGATGTGTACTAAAAAGGCTTGATTAACAAACACCAGGTCTGGGTTATATAATTCTTTCTGTTCATCTTTCAACAGTGGCCCTTGGAATACCTTTCTTCTTGGCCCCATTCGCCAATAATTCATACAGCTAGTTATGTCTCTTAATCCTAGCATCTTGTATTGCAGGGTAGTACCCAATACTGTAGGAATAGGTCTCGTTCTTCACCTAGCCATGTTGGCATGATTTAATCTGAGTCTCTTGTCTGCCCCTTGCAAGAAATTCTCTTCCAGGGTAGACATTAACACTTAGCTGCTGTGGCATGATGAGCTTTCTGTGGGGAATACCTCTGTTCAATCCAGTTGTTACTAATTTTATCCTTCTCAGGTTGGAAACTCTACAGCCCTGGGATAGCAACTTGATCCAATTCACAAATTCCTGTTTCTGCCTGTTACAGGGTCTAGGAAAAATTATTTTTGAAGCGGGTACCTCTCGTTCCAATACTGGTTCCTCCATACCTATTTCCTCAGGTATCACCATAACCACTTTTGGCTCCCAAACGGATGCAATTTTATCCTTATCTCCGCCTTTGGCAACCCACAATTTTTCAAATCCTTTCTCAATGCCCTCTTTTTGAACCACTGCTCTTACTGTTTTGTTCAAAGACTGTGCAGTTCTGTGTAGTCTTTGAGCCTGTACGCTAGGGATCAATCCTGAGAGTCTGGTAATACCTAATCCTCCATCCTGACTGCTGGAATACAGGATGGCACCACAGGTACTTGCCAGTAGATGTAGCCATTCCTTGATGACCGCTCAAACTGCCAAATCCAGGGTTTCTAGGTATGTGGCTTTAACATTGACCTGGTCTGCTAGGTAAATCAATCACAGAATAGTATAACCTTTCAAGACGTCAGCTTTCTAAAGCAGTTTCAAAGAAGCCTTCCCAATCTGTTGTAACCATCCCTGCAATTTTTCCAGTAGTTCTGGTTTCGATATTCCAGTCCATGGGTCAATCCCAGGTACTTCTCTGAGCTACCACATTCAATCATTTGGAGGTGGGTGCTGTTAATTGTCCATGAACAGTCATTGATCACATATAAGTCTTTTGTAGGCTGGATGTAAAAGCCGTGGCACTCCTCCCCTTGTGTCCTGAGACCAGTTAGATTGCAAAAGACCTCCAGAATTTCAAAATTTTTCTGCATTCCCTCCCATGATCTACTCAAACAGTATCAAGTAATCTGCAAAAGCCATATTTTTCAAACAGTGTTGAAATCCACTTCGTTCTTCCTGCAACTTACACAGCAAGTGGAAACTTTGGATCATCCTGTTTGACACCAATGCGAATCCTGATGGGATCCAACTATTCGTTCTTCAGGTTAATACAGGTATTGATGTTATGGTAAAAGTTCATAATTAGGGCAACAATGTGACTATCCACACCCCTCTGCTTAAGAGCTGTAATGATGTAAGAATGGCTCATGATGTCAAATGATTTTGCTAAATCAGTGAAGAATAATCCCAGGGGAAGATTTACCTTTTTTGTGTCTCAAATTAGAAGCTGTAATAATTTCAGATTTTCTGCACATGCTGAAGACCTTACAGACTCCCTTTGTTGTGGATTAATGGGAGACGCCTTAGTCAGCCTTGCTGTTAAATCCTTGAGAACAACTTCAGCGTGGTTGATCCAATGGCAATTGGTTGCCAATTATTGATGTCATTCTGATGTCCTGGTAAGGCTGATTTTGATGTTAACACAGTGTTACATTCTCTTACCATGTCCGGTATGGTACCAGATGCCAACCACAGACTGAACAATTCCATTAATTTGGTATAGTGAGGACTGATCTTAATAAGATCTCTCACACTAAGCCCATCTGGTCCTGGTGCTGCATTCTGACTCATCTCTTTGATGTTTTTAGAGATTTCTGTCTCCATGATCAGTTGTCTGCCCATCCAATGGTTCTGAAAGTACGTAGGCCCTTGAATATTCCTGGCAATTCCTGTCTCGGCTTGAACACCTTTTGCACCTTGTCCAGCAGGACACTGCATCTCAGGGAGTCCACATCATCCAGGATGATATTAGCAAGATTCCCTCTATCTAGGTAAAACAGCCACTGGAATCGTAGGAGTTGCCCCTGCTTCTTGGTCCACCTCTTCATCCACTCTTCTGGTGGCTGAAAGAACAAGCCCTGCGGGCCACCTGGGGCTTTTGAGCTTGGCTTGTTTTCAACCCGGCGGACTTTCTAAACAGGCATAAATAGCAGTCCTCATCCACCTCAAAATTCAGTGTTGATGGGTCGTTTCCTTTGATCGCGTTCTCAAAAATTGCCCGAAGAATGGGCAGCTTATCTGTTGTCAACCAATCATAAATCACTCTTTGATAATGAGACTTCAGTCCTCTACCAGCATGAGATTCAATGTCAGTAAGGTGTTCCCCTCCTTTTTCTAGATGTTTTCTCAATCCTTGCTCTTTTCCTTTTTTTTTTTACAGGACTATTACGAAGTCTTCTTCTCTTGTCACTTCTCTGTTTAGCAATTTTCGACAGACTACGTTCCACAATCAACTTATTTTTATGCTCTTACTCCCCTCATTCTGTTTATCCAACTTCCACAAAATTCCATCTCCTTTTCTGTCCGGCATTGCTGATGTACCCTTCTTGCAGTACCCTCTTTAGGGCACGAATAAATAGTGCACTCTATATTCCTGATTGCTGGGTGGGCCAAGTGCTTATGTAGTCCCAGGCCAATTTTTGATTCAAATACCCTGTCACTTTCCCCACAGACCCAGCTCTCCACTGGGGCAGGTTCCACAGCTCCCCTTACACTTCTGAAAGTGGCAGGCAATACTATGATGTTTCATATTCGCTTTCCCACATCAAGCACACTGAAACAAAATCTTTTTTTTTCTGTGAGCTCTCTTTAGATATGCAATCAATCCCAACATCTTTCCTATCCAGTTCACACAACACAAACATGATGGATTATTGTCAGGGACCTTCACTACTGGTGTGTCATCAGTGGGCATGTCAACATTGGGACACAGGACAAGCAGTGATGGCAATAGAGAAAATTGAGCTATGGATCCTGGGGTTGAGAATTCCCCTTCCTCTTTGCTCTCAGCCTCCCTTAAGGGCAGGCTGATGGTAGTGCCCTCAGACTTGGAGAGGTAGGTGCCTCATACGTCTCTGGCAACATTGCTAATCTGTCATTCCAGGTGGAAAGATGAAACCCTTCTAAACCTGATTGTTACCTGCTGTTGGTAATGCAGGTTGGTAGTGATGAGATCGAAGAGAGAAGTCCTAAGGCCATCAAAAGGGACTTCAGGGCACTGGGACGGTTGGTTGAAGGAGCAGGGGTACAGGTGGTGTTTTCCTCAGTCCCATCAGTGGCAGGGAAGAACACTGAAACGGACAGGAAAACCCACCTGATTAACAGGTGGCTCAGAGACTGGTGCAGTAGGTGGAATTTTGGTTTCTTTGATCATGGGGAGCTGTACATGGCACTGGGCCTGCTGGCAACAGACGGAGTCCAGCTGTCTCAAAGGGGAAAAAGGATTCTTGCCCACAAACTGGCGGGGCTCATCGAGAGGGGGAAGGGGATATAACCAGAGATGAGCCCAGGCATGGTATGCCGGGGTTGGGGGTGAGATCAATAGCCCAGCTCAGTGCATCTACTCCAACACACGTAGCATGGACAATAAACAGGAGGAACTGGAAGTCATTGTACAGCAGGACAGCTATGACTTGGTTGCCATCATGGAAATGTGGTGGGTTGAATCTTATGACTGGAGTGCTGCAATGGATGGCTATAAGCTCTTCAGAAGGGATAGGTGAGGAAAGAGAGGTGGTGGGGTGGCACTGTGCGTTAGGGACTGCTTCGACTGTACAGAGCTTGACGATTGTGATGAGAAGGTTGAATGCTTATGGGTAAAGATGAGGGGGAAAGCCAACAAGGCAGACATCCTGCTGGGGTCTGTTATAGATCACCCAACCAGGACGAGGAGATAGATGAAGTTCTCTGCAAGAGGCTGGCAGAAGTCTCACAGTTTCTACCCCTTTTTCTCATGGTGGACTTTAACTTACCTGACATCTACTGGAAATACAACACAGCAGAGAGGAAACAGTCTAGGAGGTTCCTGGAGTGTGTGGATGGTAACTTCCTAACGCAGCTGGTAAGTGAGCCTACCAGGGGAGGTGCCTCACTAGACCTGCCATTTACTAACAGAGACGGACTGGTGGGAGATGTGGTGGCTGGAGGCTGTCTTAGACTTAGTGACCATGAAATGATCGAGTTCTCGGTTCGAGGTGAAGTTAAGAGTGGGGCCAGCAAAACCACCACCATGGACTTTCAGAGGGCAGACTTTTGCCTGTTCAGGACACTGGTTGAGAGGGTCCCCTGGGAGAAAGTCCTGAAGGGCAAAGGGGTCCAGGCAGGCTGGACATTCTTCAAGGAGGAAGGCTTAAAGACACAGGAGCAGGCTGTCCCCATCTGCCACAAGACGAACCAGCAGGGAAGACAACAGTCCTGGCTGAACAGGGAGCTCTTGTTGTGACTCAAAAAAAAAAAGGAGGGTCTACCACCTATGGAAGAAAGAGCAGGCGACTCAAGAAGAGTACAGGGGTCTTGTTAGGTCATGCATAGAGAAAATTAAAAAGGCAAAAGCCCAGCTAGAACTCAGTCTGGCTACTGTTGTAAGGGACTACAAAAATGTTTTTACAAATATTTCAACAACAAAAGGAGGGCCAAGCATAGTCTCCATCCCTTACTGGATGCAAGGGGGAATATTGCCAGCAAGGATGAGAAAAAGGCTGAGGTACTTCATGCCTTATTTGCCTCAGTCTTTAATGGTCAGACTAGTTATTCCCAGGATAGTAAGGCCCCAGGGCTGGAAGATAGGGAAGGAGTGTGGAACAAACCTCCCATAATCCAGGAGGAAGCAGTTAACAACCTGCTGTGCCACCTGAATGCTTACAAGCCTATGGGATGGGATCCACCTGAGAGTGCTGAAGGGAACTGGCAGAGGAGCTGGCCAAGCCACTCTCCATGATCTATCAGCAGTTCTGGCTAATAGGGGAGGTCTCAGATGACTGGAGGATCACCAATGTAGCACCCATCTACAAGAAGGGCTGGAAGGAGGATCCTGGGAAGTATAGACATGTCAGCCCGACCTCGGTGCCGGGCAAGATCGGAGCGATTGATTCTAAATGCGCTCACTGGGCATGTGAAGGACAGCTAGGGGATCAGGCCCAGCCAGTGCTGGTTCATGCAAGGCAAGTCCTGCTTGACCAACCTGATGTCCTTCTATAACCAGGTGACCCACTTAGTGGACAAAGGAAAGACTGTGATGTCATCTACCTGGACTTTAGTAAGATCTTTGACACTGTTCCCCACAGTATCCTTCTGGAGAAACTAGCTGCCCATGGTTTGGATGGGTGTATGCTTCGGTGGATAAAGAACTAGCTGAACGGCTGAGCACAGAGGGTGCAGGTGAATGGAATCCAGCTGCCGGCTGGTGTTCTCCAAGGCTCAGTTCTGGGTCTGGTCTTGTTTAATATCTTTATCAATGATCTGGGTGACAGGCTTGAATGCTCCCTCCGTAAGTTTGCAGATGACACCAAGCTGGATGGGTGTCATCTCTGAGGGTGACAGAGCACTGGAACAGGTTGCCCAGGGAGGTTGTGGAGTCTCCTTCTCTGGAAATATTCAAGACGTGCCTGGACAAGGTCCTGTGCAGCCTGCTGTAGGTGACCCTGCTTCGACAGGGGGGTGGACTAGATGACCCACAGAGGTCCCTTCCAACCTCTAGCATTCTGTGATTCTGTTATTCTGTGAGTGTCGATCTACTTGAGGGTAGGTAGGCTCTGCAGAGGGATCTGGACAGACTGGATTGATGGGCCGAGGCCAACTGTACGAGGTTCAACAAGGCCAAATGCCAGCTCCTGCACTTTGATCAAAACCCCATGCAACGCTACAGGCTTGGGGAAGAGTGGCTGGAAAGCTGCCTGGAGGAAAAATATCTTGGGGTGTTGGTTGACATGAGCCAGCAGTGTGCCCAGGTGGCCAAGAAGGCCAAGAGCATCCTGGCTTGTATCAGGAATAGTGTGGCCAGCAGGAGTAGGGAGGTGATCGTGCCCCTGTACTCGGCACTGGTGAGGCTGCACCTCAAGTACTGTGTTAGGCCCCTCACTACAAGAAAGACATTGAGGTGCTGGAATGTGTCCAGAGAAGGGCAACGAGGCTGGTGAAGGGTCTAGAGAACAACTCTTATACAGAGCAACTGAAGGATCTGGGGCTGTTTAGTCTGGAGAAGAGGAGACTGAGGGGGGACCTTTTTGCTCTCTGCAACTACCAGAAAGGAGGTTTTAGTTAGACAGGTGTTGATCTCTTCTTCTAAGTAACTAGTGATAGGATGAGAGACAATGACCTCAAGTTGCATCAGGGGAGGTTTTTGATTGGACATTAGCAAGAATTTCGTTACTGAAAGAGTGGTCAGACATTGGAACAGGCTGCCCAGGGAGGCAGTTGAGTCCCCATCCCTGGAGGTGTTCAAAAAACATGTAGGTGTGGCACTTTGGGATACGGTTTGGTAGGGATGGTGGAGTTGGGTGGATGGTTGGACTTGATGATCTTAGAGATCTTTTCCAACCTAAATGATTCTATGATTTTATGACTCTGTACATGCATGGGACTGGGGGAACATGGGTTATGTGTCATTGCCTAGGGAGCAATCTCCCCAAACACCTTATAAAAAGCCATGTGACCAAACTATGACAGGACCCCCACCACCAACACACAGAGAAACTATAGACCAATGGGACGCCACTGGATTCACGGTGGTCTTGCAACTCTATCTCAACTGCTTGCTAGATTTCTTTCTTTCCTGTATTTTTCTCTCTTTCCTGTCACCGTTTCATCATGCTTTCATTTGAATTAGTGATAATAAATCTGTTTGATTGGCAGCATTTGACCTCCTTTGTGTCTTAATCTCACTCTGGGAATAACAACGAGTCTCTATGGCTCGGGTCTGCTCAGACCGCAACACCTGCAGTAATCGACTCATTTTAACAATCCAAGTATGAGGCTGCATGCAAGCCAAATATCACCACCCTCAAAGGCTGTCAGACTAGGCCCAACTACACCCATGGGCAAAGGCTCTGGGTAGCTATTGAGAATCAATGCCGGAATATGTTTCACCTTGTATAAATACTATCGAGTGGTCAGTGAAACCAGTGGATAGGGAGGAAGCAACTATAACATCATCACACTGGGGCAGAGTTCATCTTGATTACCCTGAAGCGCATCCAGTGGGACCACAAGGAGGTGCAACCTCTGCAGCTCTGCCCAGATAGCAACTATGATCATGTCTTAAGAGAGTTGCAGTTACTCCTGCTGTTAATGTGTCTCTTTCAGTCTCACTAACAGGAACTTTCATTTACAAAAATCTTGATCTACTTTCAGACCACAGAGAGACCTTAAAACTGGGTGATTAGGGTACCAAGAAAAATAGAAGTTCAAGTTCTTTCTTAACCTACTACAGCACTACCATTTTGCCCTCTTGAAACTATTCAGTCAGCTTAGCCACATCTGAAAGACCTCTGAGTAAAGTAGTGCTTTGAGCTGGATCTGCTTGACCTCATACTTCAAATGAGCACCATAAACCCCATCAAAATAGTGTCTACAGGCTATGTTCAGTTTCCAAAATAGGGGCATCTAGTGCTATTTGAGATTCCTTGGGCACTTGAAACATCTACAAAGTGCCATAGGAAATATAAAACTATTATTTACTGGGTTTCACAGACAACATAGATCTAAAATTTGAGATATTAGCCTAAGCTTTACTGTGTTCATCACTTCTGCTAAGGCACCTGAAGGGTCTTTGTCAGCCAGGCACCCATCTGTCCAAAGAGCCTCCACTAATTCCTGGGACAGATCTGCGGTGTTGCCGAGTTGCCATTTTCCACCAGTTCTCTTGACTGCGATGACCTGACACAATGATTTCCAACTAGGCTGAATATCTTCCCTGTTTCTTTTTTCCTTTAGGATTTTATACCTTTGTATGTTACCTAAGGTTTGCATAGTTTGTTTTTAAATAAATTATGTTGACGTATCAGGAATGAACCACTTCATTGTACTGGGAATTTCAGCAGATATCCTGGTTGGCTAAACAAGGAGTTTTCTGATGAACAGAATCACAAAAAGAAACTATGAAAAAGGTAGATTCAGGTACAGGTAAAGAAAAGGGAGGAGCATAATACTATTGCTTGGGTATTCAGTGAAAAAATCAGTACAAAATTCAGATGAAGTAAAGATGACTGAAGGACAAGAGTAAAAAGAAGAGATTCTAAAGGCATGATACTCGCAAAAAGTAGACCAGGAAAAGGAGACAATCTAATGAAAGACAATATGGAAAAGGCTAAAATATTTGACTCCTTTTTTCCCTTGGTTTTCACAAGCAAGTCCTCTCTAGTTATACTCTTATTTCACAGCAATTAAGCAAGGCTGCAAGGCAATCATTTGACACACAGAAGATTGAGGGCAGAGCCCCAGTTTTCCCTGAATTATTCCCATAAGTGCCTGGAGCAGAGTTTCTGGGTCCCTTTCATGTCCTCAGCTGAGCAAACTGCTCTTTGTCTGTTAATTGTCTTTGTTGGCCATGCTCCCACTTACCAGCTAAAGAGGTGTCCAGACAGATATTGTGGACAGACAGGAAACTGGTACTCCCTAACCAGCAGTCAGTGAAACATCAAGAGCGCAGATCTGTTTTAAACAAGAACCTGCCCTTGAGGAAAGAGCTAACAAAAACTGTTGTGGCAGCCCCTAGAAGCTGTAACAAGTAACTGAAAGCTCATTTTTTAATAAAAGCAAAAACCAGAAAAAAAAAGTCAGATTAATAAATGAATGAGTTCCACAGAAACTTCAGGGTGCAGTGCTGGGGAGGGGGAAGAAAAGCTATGGAAAAACAAAAAAGAATACTCACCTCCTTTACACAAGTGCCCAAGCAAGTCTTCCTTTGGCATCGACAAATCCAGCAAGGCCATTGACCCACCCCACCCCACAAGAAAACTTAATCGAAGTAAGTAAATACCTTAACAAACCACAAAGAAATGGCTGAACTCCATCAGGAAAAAAAAATATCTCCACTCATTCCCCATTGCATCACCTGCTGAAAAGCAAAGGAATAAAAATCAGAAAAAAATCCCAAAAATCCCAGTAGCAACCTCTCCTACCACAAAAATCCTTCTTTATTTTGCAAAGCTTAAGATAAAAATTGGTTTCTTTTTATGACATTTCAAGCCATTTCTTTTTCTGGGATAGATCATCTTTGTTCATTGCTTCAAATGGTATCTCGGCTGTACATCATAAGCAGAGTACCTTTGTGTAGCTGGTGTTTCATTGTTGTACCAAGCACTTATTCTTTTCATTTTTTTCTGTGGTAAATAATAGTTCAGGACTGCTATTGACCTTCTGACATTGGTTATGTTTCTTCCAAAATACTAAATTTGCTTCTGAATTCAGACTCAGTTGTTCCAGACCAGCTGCCTGCAAGAGGAGTGCTGACACTGCAAGCTGTCATCTTACAACGCTGGTCAACACTGAACAGAGAATCACACTGGGATTTACACATGCACAAAATACATAAGCCAAAGTGTCAATAGTCAGTGGAGTGAGGGTAGGTCATGCAGGCAAACTGTCCCTGGGGCTTCTTTATATTGCACATTAAAGGGCTGATTAGGCTCTTCAAACAAAGCCTGTGATGTATCTTAGGTTGAAGTCTGGATCAGCTGTTTCATTAGAGAGCTGCAACTTTACCTACAGAAGTATTGGAGACAGATCTGAAGTTGAAAGACCCAATGATTCTGCAGCCATGCATAAGTAAAACTTACACTCAAAACTCACCTTTCACATATACACACATACATATATAAATATGTGTAGATGATGTGTATATACTTGTATGTATTTGTAGAAGTATATAAAAATACGCATAAACATATACATTTATATATACAGACGTAACTTTGTCTTTCAAACACTGCAATCACAGCAGCATTAGGGACAGTCCTAGTGTCATCTGGGAAGATAATCATGGCTGTGGGTTTAGTGGTCAAATGTCTACTTAATTGTATATACTTACTTATGTCCTGAAAACAACATGATAATATGATCCAACAAATCTAACAGTCAGGTTAGCATGCTGTTATATTAAGAAAACAGTAATTGTCACCTAAGATTCAAATTTTTCTGAAAAAGTTGTTCTTTGACTAATTTACATTTCCTCTTCAGAGTCTTTACTAGAAAACCTGCTTTGTTTTTATTTAAATTAATAGTTGCTCACACTAGATTTTTCTTTCATGTAGCATAGCATATTAACTGGATTGTTGAACAAATAGTTTATGAAAAATATTTGCTTGCAACTGAGTGTTTGTTCTTTACATTAAATTACCACTGAGCTTTCAATCAAACAATAAGTAATTTAAGGAGAAAAAGCTAAAATAAATGTTGAAGTCTTCCCATTCTATGTATATGTACTCTATAGCTTCATCCTCTGTCTTTACCAATGTCTTCCTATATGCTGCTGTGTATACTGTTAGCCTTGTCTTTAACTCTATTTAGAAGATAATAAAATGCATTTCAGGAATATGTAACCATATCCATCTTCCTTTTGATGAATTATTTAGCATACGTTGCACATATTAAAGCGACAGTAATCATTGTCCATTCGCCCCTTTCATAGTTTTGTGGCACTTACAGCTGGGACACATGTTTCACTGTAGAGCGACAACAATATTTATGTTTTGTACTCTCCCTGTCCTTGGTGAGGAAAATTCTGGTAAATTTGCTCATTGATAATGACTGGAGTGTAAAGTAGGAGATACAAAGTCATTTTACATAAACAATTTTTTTTATTTAACTCACTAGTGCAATTCTTAATTATCTCACGATGTTTTTAAGTAACCTGCTTGCAAGAGTCAGCTGCTTGTGCAGTGAACGTTTCTGTGAAAGCAAGAGACATATTTGGTAATAAAGTTCAGCCAATAACATTCCCATGGCCCATATTTCTTCTTTCAAAAAAAGTCAAAAAATGAGAAAAATTACCCCCAAATCAGACTTCTTTTGATATGTTCCTCACCAGGACATTGCACCTTCTTCTCAGGGGAGAGCAGAGCGGGCACAGTGCATGACATCCATAATCCAGGCAGTGCAGGACTAATACCTGGGGGAATACACGTTGTTCTCACTGTGGAACCATGTTTGCACCAGGACCTCTCCTTTTGCTCGCTATTCATCCAGGGCTGCCTGTCTACCAGCACAGCAGCTTTGTTGCAATGCTGCTGCCACTGCCTGCCACACTGACTCCTGACACATGCTTTTCATTTGTTCTGTGGGTTGGCTACACAACCTGTTGACTTGAAAACTGGAGTAGAAAGTAACAAGTGGGTTGTTTTTCTTCTTTTCTAAATAAGATCATCATATTTGTGTCTATTTGTACAGAATAAAAAGGAAGTCAGAAAATTAGGACAGACTTCCCATTCAACATAGTGTCTGAGTGTATCTCACTGATTTCCTCCTTTCCCATTGTTTTTCTACCAGTGAGTTAGGAAAATAAGATGAAGAAGAATTATGGTCCTATGTGCGCTGAAGAGAAAAATGAGTTTTCTTTTACTGCCTGCTAGATGTACTGATGCTCATTTTAAGGAAGTACAAAGTGAAATTTTCATTGCACTGGAAAGGTGGTGCTGGTGGAAGTCAGCCATACCAACATGACAGCTCTACACTTTGTTCCCTGGCTTCCTATCCAAAGCCATCAAAGCTCTTTTTAATAGTTGGCCAGCCAGGATAGTTCTAGAGGAACTGAAGTGTCAAAGCAGATTAAACTTAGTGCTGAGAAATATTTGCCCCCTTATATATTTTAGATATTTACTCTGAAAAGCGAGAGAATAGGCAGTGATGTACATAGTGATGTAAGATGTTCCTAAACCGATAGATCTTTAAAAAAAAAATTGCATGCATTTCTGTTTATGTATCATAAAAATCATAACTGGAATATTTTAATTTCCTGACCAGAACCTCAACAGTTTTGGTAGTTAACCTCGTTCTTAGCTGGAGTTAGCAATATTTTCCAGTGACGTTTTCACAGTTCCTTTGCTACTCCCTTTTACACTAGTTAAGAATACCACTCAACAGTTTATATAATTATATTTTTCAGTGTTTCACTTATAATTTTGCATTCTAGATTTTTAGTAAAGAGAATGCAATTTAATTGCTTTAGGAATTTTGTAATGAAAATATTTTATTTAACTTGTGAAGTGTTAAATGATAAAGGAAATCTTATAAAAAATATTTTAACAAGTGTTATTTTAATACCTATTTTTGCTTCAAAATAGAATTCTTAGCCCAAGGTCCAAGTAAATTCAATGGGATTCTTTCAATTATATTCCTCTGATTTCAGAGCATCTGCCAAACCTGATCCTACAGATGGATCCCCAGGTTCGGAGCCTACTTCAGGTTACCTGTCTGCTCCATGAGCTAAACTGCAAACTGACCTAAACACTCCATTATAATGAATTGGGTTTAGTTCTGTTCCAGAAACAGTGGTAATTATGTTTAAGGAGTTTTACAGATAAACAAAGCAGATTTTTTTTTTCTGATGCAAAGACTTTTTTATTCAAAACAGAAAGGAAGAAGAAAATATGCACTGATCAAAATCCCTGACTTTGGATAAGAATATTTTATGATGCTTTTTTGTAAAAAACAAGTAAACATTCTGTTAAAATAATTAAAGCCTATTTGAAAATTAGTAGTTAAAAGGTTTTTGTCATTAAAACAAAGATTAAAAGGCAGTTTTAGCTGCATTTCCTATTAGTGCTTTCTGAGTACCTTACTGTCCTCTAGGTGATTTTCTTTTTAAAAGATAGTTTAAGACCTTCAGCATTACAGCTGATGATACTTCTGAAAAAATCCTGCAATGTTTTTTTTGTACCATTTGTTTTTTCCTCTTTATTGTCAGCTACAACTATAGAAAAAATGCACAGTTCTTCAAGCCGTAGAGTGTCAATGATGTCCTGCAAAAGGACAGAGGACCTGCTTTAGTACAGAGTTTTTGAAGTGTTACAGAGAATTATAAGAAAGCACATTGTATTTTAGCTCTGTTAAGTAAAAATATACTGGATTTTCATTTGTTTAATCAAGCTCAGATGCATTCACATATACTGTCTTTATAACTGGGATCTCCAACTTTGCACCGTAAAGTTTAATTTATACTGATTCCTAAAGCATCTTCTAACTCAGTCTGCACCCACACTATACAACCCACACAGATATGAAATAAATCAATGTTAATGAGAACTTCATTTCTCAAAGAATTTTAGTTAAATAAGAGTAAAATAACCACCTACATTTTTAAGGGGTTTTTTTGAAGATTACTTTTTTCTCTTTTCTTTCTGAAGTCATTAGACCGAACAGAAATAAAGATGTATATGATATATGGACATATAAAATTAATCTTTGTTTATTTTTAATAGAAAGAGCTTCTTCAGCTGATTTAAAATTTTAACTTTGAGATTAGCTTTGCAAACATTTTTATTCCTATTAGCAGATTCCCATGAAAATATAAATTTTGACAAGAAAACATCCTATGAAAAATTTGCTGTAAGATTTCCATATTTCTTTACTAAAAAGCAGGGATAAGCTGCTTATTAGGGTCCTTTTGACAGTTTTGGTCTTTGAAGCAGCAAAAAGCAAACTGCAGACTAAACCATAACAACTTTTTAATTCTTGCTTGCAAGATATTTTTCAATCCCTGCAATGACACTTTGTTTCATATAACATAGAACTGTAAGAGTTAACTTCCACAGTATTGAGAGACTTTAATTTTACTAGCTGCTGACAAGAGGATAATACATTTAGGTGACATAAAATCAGCTCACTGATTGACAGAGCACACATACAATAAAGTAAATGTTGGAAAAATTCAAAATAGAGGAAGTCATAACACTCAAGCAAGATAAGAGGAAGATTTTTCTGAATAATCATCAAAACTTCAGGCAATTAGAAGGCTAAAAAGCAAACCAACAGCAAAAGAAGTACTACGGAACATATTTTAATGGGATTTTTTTTTCCCCTCTTCATTCTTTTAATTTACAGTAGCAGCATTATCCTTAAGACTTTCTCCCCCAGGAGAAAAGAAATAGGAGTATTTTAGTTTGTGTCAGTTTATTTTACTTTTTGCTCACAGGAGGTAATGGGCATTTCATGGCCAATAGCTTGTAATCTTTGTTTCAGAAACAATTCAGTTTCAATATAGTTCTGAAATACATCCCTTGTGCTCATAAACATATCAGACCCCCAAAAGTGTGAGGCTACCTTGAAATCAAATAGTGCAGGAATAATTTTGCTTACCTTATTTGCCTTACTATTTTTCAGTCTCTAAAACTCTGAAATCTGGAAAGATTTGTAAACGAAAGCAAAACTAAAACGTCATTATGATCACAAATCTGTAGGTCATAAATATAATGCCAGGTGTCACCAGGCTAATGAAAACTGAAAGAGCTGAAAGTTCTGATTTAAAGCAGGAACAATATTTTTTGCCATTTTTAATCAAGAAAAGCTGCGTCTTCAAACTAGATGCCTAAGAAGGGTTCCCCCAGTCATTATTGTACAGGAATTCAAAGGTTATTTACAGTCTGTCTCTGTTCAATAAAATGTTGAAGTTGCATTTTCCATGCATGGCACTGAAGTTTACATTTGGGCTGATCAGCGCAGCAGGCTGAGAGTGGTGCAGGCTGCAAAATCTTATGAATGGCAATATCCATGCTTTTCCTTAGTTTATCTTGCTTTCTCTATGCACTTCAGGACACAGGCCAGGGCTAAATTCATACAAATGGACTTGTGCAGGCAATTTCCCAAGCAACGTAAGAACAGGGTTTTGTTAGGGGAACGCTTTCATTTACTGAGGGTAATATCACTTGTTTATTGCTTTAGTCTATGTTTTCCCTCACTTAATATAACAGACAATGTTACACGCTGACATAGTAAAATGGATTATGGAGATTGGGTTCATAGAATCATAGAATGGTTTGAGTTGGAAGAGAATCTTAAATATCATCTAGTTCCAACCCCCCTACCATGGGCAGGGATATCTTCCACTAGACCAGGTTGCTCCAGGCCCCATCCAGCCTGGCCTTGAACACTTACAGGGAGAGGGCACCCAGAACTTCTCTGGGCAACCTGTTCCAGTGCCTCACCACCCTCATAGTAAATAATTTATTTCTTACATCTAATCTAAATCTATCTTCTTTGAATTTAAGAAGTCTGTTACCCCTTGTCCTATCACTCCATGCCCTTTTAAAATTCCCTTTCCAGCATTCCTGTAGGCCCCCTTCAGGTACTGGAAGCAACAAGAGCTTAACAGTTTGGTACAGAGAAATGGTGTTGCACAGTACTGTCAGGAGATACTGACTCAGGTCAAACCAGGGAGACTGTTTTCAAAATGTTTATAATAACCAGCTGTACAGCACAGAGTCAGTACCAGCTAGCAGTTGTTTTTTGTGCCGACGCAGATGATTCCTTGACCAAGAAAAAAGAGAATTCTTTACCCCTGGTGTCTGAAGGACTCTGACCTTGAGGAAGTCATGAAGCTTGAAATATCAAGAGACTAGTCGGTTTATACAACTCCTACTTCTTCTTGTCCTGGCTTAGGTAAATTTTACTTCTACCTGTTCAGTTGCAGTTGCAAAGGGCAAGAATGGCTATGAATTGTAGAAAATGCCTATCCCATGCTCATAAATCTGTATAAACAATTTGGTTAAGAGCAAGGATTTGTAGTTTACATTAGGTCACTGAAACCTTGCTGGCCTTTTCGGAATTTAAGCAGTTTCAAGAAATCTGTTGGTTAAAATAATGCAATATTATAGATCTTGGTTTTGTGACACTTCATGGCCGTGAATGGAGAACTGGGATTAAAATGGTTTCCATACTAAGTCAGCCTTAAAATAAATGGGAACACATCAAGAAATTGGTTTGGGGTTGCCAATAATTCTCCGTAGTCCGTTCCATTTTTGCAGCTATATGTGTTTGAATAAGACCTTCTCCAGCACAGATTTTGTTCTGACTTTATCCTCCTTGATCCTTCCACACACTGCATTGATTAGTGTGGCTTTTACAGCCTCTGCTTTGCACTGCTGTTTTTGTGCATCTTGTTACCTTAGCATATACTTTCACATATTCTGTTGCTTCACAAAGCCTAGCATTTGGCACAAATGGATGTAAAAGGAAAGCTATTTGACTTATTAAGTTTCCAAACAAAATTGTACATCACTTTTTACTCTATATAAAGATAATTTACAAACATCTGGGGAAAAATTTTTTGGGTGTGTGCTCTTCAAAATTATTGCTGTCTTGATTGTGATCTGTCGTATAAGATTCTACTGTTTCTGCATTCTTCACCATCTTTGGCTTTCTTACTTGGCTGGAAGATGTCTGGCACCTTGCCTTCAAGGTGTGGATATACTTGGTGGGCACCATTCCCAAGCAGTCAGGGAAGACAATGTCCCCGTGATAAAGTATCTCCTATTGGATGCAGATATGAGCTTTCAAAGAAAAAGTTCGAATAAAAATTACAAGACTTTCACAGTTATAGAGAACAAGAATTTTACTGATCATTTTAAACGCATAATGAGAAGAGGAGGCAAAGAAGAGTTAAGTGCAGTTAAGACACAGAGTGAGATTCAGTTTCAGATTGATACCCATGTTTATTTTGTATGTGTTGACATGTAAACAGGGCATCTAATGTTGCCATGTACTGTCTTGACCAATTGTGCTATGGCAAAAGACAACATTGTAAGACACATTGCCAGCAGTCACCTGGGGGTTGGAGGGGTGTAGAGGGCGGGGACAAGGCAGGAAAAAAAAGAAAATATTTAAGTGATTTAAGACAGTCTTTGCTGAGAAGAATGTAGTCTGTTTTCTCAGGATGGCATATGAGGGCACTAACCAAGAAACCATACCTCTCGCTCTTGCAACTTGCTATCTCTTTCATCTACTCCTATGCCTCTGCTTCTACCCCAAATGAAGCACATCTGACAGATTCCTTCCCTTTGTGATCCTGATTCAGCCCAAGGATAAATTAGGAGGTTGTTGGACATAGTGGAACAACTGAACAATAAACTCCATACATAGCACATTCACATAGAGCATGAGAAGGAAGAGGTGAAAAGAAGGGAGATTAAGATTGTATGTATAACATTAATTCTGGTATTTTGTACATGATGTATCCTCACTAGTATTTTTAACTTAGTTTGCCTGGTTGCAGCTAATCAGTGAAGAAAATACACTGTGAAACAACAACCTGTAATATTTGAGTGGCAGCAAGATATCCAGATGGGGTTAGCAGAAGATACCTTGCCAGATCCCTGCCACTTCGGCTAAATGAGTAGTAACAGTAGCACGAGGATGTTACCTACTTACCTGCAGTTGTTTACTTGAGGAAGTAAAGAAACGCATAAATCATTGTTTTTTGTTCCAGACTCTTGAATGAATGTGATTTTGTGGACAAAGAGCTTTCTGCCAATTCTCTTCAAGCTTGAACCTTGTGTTGTGCATGCCTTTTACCTGTTTTGCTACCACAAGGTCTTTCCTGTATCATGACTCCTTGGGTGTTTCCCTGGCTTCTTTTCCAGTTATTACATACCTGTCTCTCACATTTGTTTCCATTTTTTTCCCCAGTCTTTTTACTTATGGTTCTATTGGTGCCTTTATTTTGCCATTTCCTGTTCTCCTGGCTGTCAATTCTAGTTTATTTGCTGTCAGGTCCATTCTATCCCTACTACTTGATTTGTCTTCAGAGCTGTCATTGCATCTCCATATTTTCCTGCTCTACTGCATTCTGGTCCATTCTCGAATCTTGTTCAGTTCTCATCACTCCCACCTGATTGTTGTCAGTCAAACTGATGTTCAGATTCCCTCTTTACCTTATTGTCTATAAGGTCCTTGGGGTCACAAAGCCCCAGTTTCCATTTCCTTACTCTGTCTGTTTTCTGCATAGCCATTTGCCCTGTGTCCAAGTACTTTTATAGCACACCTCTGGTATTTTCATATGTCTTTTCCAACTGTCATTTTGTCATTGTCTCTCTGCCCTTCAGGTATGATCTTGTCCCCTCTGTTCTGATTTCCACTTGATAATAAGGCTTCTTTTTTATATATAAGCCAAGCAAATCAGTGCCACTTTGCTCCAAATAATAAAAACACTGGAAGACCACATTAAAAATCACCACCGTATTGCAGTAAAAATAAATCAACATATTTTACTAAGCCTCATTCTTTGGAATATTATTTTCAGCTGAGACTTTCAGATGGAGATTATTTTCAGGGGAAAACTGAAGACAAATTTACTTGTTTGACAAAGCTATAAGCAATTTTTTTTTTTAACTAGGTAAAGCAGACTTACGTGGAGAAGTTATAATTTCTTCCTCACCTGCTCAGTCATAGATTTTCCAGGGGTTCTTTATCTCCATGGTGTGAGGCTCCTTTCCCCAGCTGCATCATCACAACACTGAGAAGTGATGAGCTCCCAGCAGGACACTGCAAGGTCTGTTGTGTTCTACAGCACATCATGACAGATGTAGGAATCTGTAGAAGAAACCACAGTAACGTGGAAACAGACACATTGTAGTAACAATGTGGTCACAGCTTCATTTGAAGTAGTTGCAGGAAAAAGGCTAGGTCTGGATATAATAAAATAAAGCATGAGTGTTAACAGTAAATAACAAATATGAAAGGAATATTTATTTCATTCACTGATTAATTTTCCTCGGCTTAGAGAAGGCTGGAATCTCTACACAGTGTGATTCTTGGATATATGTCTTTGGTTAATTTTGTTTGCAGTACTTGATTTTATTTTATTTCAGAGGTTGCATTTGAATTTTTTAGTTAGCACCTTATTCTACACCAACGGAGGTTATGAGACATTATTTTTCATAAACACTTTTTTCATTAAAGCAGACTGTTCTTTGTTTCTGCAATTTCATTTCTGTGGATAAAGTGGTAATATAGTATCCGTGTATGAACGCTGTACAAGCAACGGTTTCTACAGAATCCTTATCTGTTACTCATTTTCTTTTTGCAACTGAATATTTCACTGCTGATAGATGGTAGGTACATTCTCTGTGTTTCTGGTGAACTGGAAAAACCTTCTACTGTTTTTAGCTTAATTTTCCCTTTCTTTTTCAAATATAAATTAGAAATAAACTAAATAAACAATAAAATAAAAAATAAATTTTTTTAAAAAAATATAAACTAGAAATAAACTTTTCTTTTTTCCTATATTTATATTTTCATCCCCTAATCCTGACACCGGACACTGTCGTCCTCTTCTTACCTCAGGGAAGCTGTATGTTTTTTGTGGTTCTGGGTTTTTAGGGTTTTGGGTTGAGTTGGGGGATTTTTTGGTCAGATTTTTTTATGAAACGCAAAATGTTAAAAGAAGTTATTACTGCAATAACAATATTAATATTTTAAATCCAATGACCAAAGACTTTTCTTAACAGATGTGCTATCATATCTGGGATTTTGATTAACTATTCTGTTTTATTAATTCATCTGCCGTGATCTTTCTGAAAAATAATTTGCATGGTTCTATTGACTCTCCCCACAGTGTCCATGAACACTCCGTCCGTGAGAAAATTATTCTTTGCTTGATTTTCAGCTCTGTTTTTGTTTATCCCTCAGAAGCAAACTTCATACACAACAGAATGGCAGATAGAGCATGTGGCCGACAGATAATGACTTATAATGACAGACTCATAAACAAGCTAATGCATGTTAGGGAGGGTTTTTTTTCTTCCAGAACACCCTACCAGAGGCATGCCCTTCCCTGTCCTTTTTTTGCGTTGTTGGGGTTATGAGTAGAAAGTAGAGGTAAGGTACTTTCACAATTACTTAGATTTTGAAACTTGTCCTTCAATTTTAAATGAACATGATACTTGGCACATTTGATTAAGAAAACAAAACTGCGTGTTTAAGGTGTGAAGCCTCCCCTCCATCTGGAGTTTTTGTTGATGGTGGAATAAACCAGCAGGAGAAATGGATCTCAGCCCTGCACAGACAGATCTGTGGCAACTGCAGACTCCCTTTGAATCTCTTTTGGAAAGAAAAGCATAACTACAAGAACACCTCACAGCTGTTGCACAAATACACATTGCAGAATGATCTGCATATAACAAGTCCCAGTTATTCACAGACTTATAGGTGTACTGAACCAGCACTGCTCTGAATAATGGATGGAAGAACTGTTGAATATGTTTGTTTTACGTGTACTGACTATATTATTGTATACCACACAGTATTAAACAGTTTGTAGCTGAGCACCAGACAGGAAGGCTGTCTGTTTGCTTTGCTGTGCCTGCTGCAATCTGAATTGCTCAGGAGGAAGGAAAAATTGTACCTCCCTAGAGTGTAATGACTTTTGTACAAGCTGAATGGGCACTGGAAAGCAGCACCAGAGCAAAAAGTGTGTCCGGCATAGGCAGAGTCATTAGCAAGAGAGATTTGTTTTCTTTTATTTTAATCTGTCTTCTCAGCAGAATTGATTGTTCTGTCTTTCAAAATGTACTTTATTCTTTTGTGTTTGTGATCTAGTTAAACGTAAGTTTAGATATTGAGAACACAGTTTTGTCAGTTTTAGTGTGTTCACTGTAATGAAAAGCTGCAGGTATATCCACCTCAAAGCTTTGGCTCATTCAAGGTCCTTTCAAAGAAAGTTGTCTGGCTACTGTGAGCAGGGAAGCTTTTAATCAGTGATAGAAGGACTTGTTTTTTCTGATAAAGAAAGGTGTTAGATACTAAGAACTGGGTCGATGGGCTTTCTTGGCATGTTGTTTCCTTTAGTAGAGCTAATATCAGTAGACTTCGCTCAGAGGAACAGATGGAAGTTTGAAGATGCCTTTTGCAAATAAAACCCTCACTAAATTAATAATGTTGAGACTTCACATTAAGTAACATAAATTCATGAGATTTGAGGTGAAAACATCCATGATCATACAAAAATATAACATAATAAAGAGACCTAAATGGCATAAAGGATTAATAGAACTGCATCCAAATACCTTTTTATCTCTTTTAACAAGAGGTATTATACAATACACAGCCAGCTTTCCGGTTTTTTATATATGGAGTGTACAAGAGAGTGCCAGATGCTTTATCATGTTCTTTTGCTGAGAGCCAAAGCTTTACAGAATTAAGCATTCAATGTCATAAAAATCACCTTTGAGCTACTCTATTTTTTTTTTTCCTGAATGGGGCAGTTGATCCAGCCTAAATAGTATCAGTTCTGTCTTGCTTCGTTGGTGTTCTGACTGCAGATAAAAGATGCTCAACTTTCTAGCAAAAGCCTTGGAGGTGAAAATGTGCTAAGCTAGGTAAAAAAAGCGGTTTGAAGGTATAAGAAGATTGAATCAGGGTTACAGATAAGGGGAGACAAAGGATGTAGTTTCTTGTTAAGCATTGGGGAAGTCAAGCTCACTGGAGATGAGTGCGAAAGACAGTAGAGGAAGAGAGAGGAGTGTACGGGGGACAGAGGATTGTAATAGAAAATAGGAGAGGAAACAACTGTGCATAGTGCTGTTCAGCAGAGAAGGAATGTGTGGGCAGAAACTAAAGGTGGAAAAACCAGCAGAAACAGGAGACAAATATCCTAAAACCTACATACAATATTATGATCCAGACATAGAGCACGAGAAAAAGAGCAGGCTCAGTAAACAACGGCAGCTGAAGAGGCAAGAAAAAGTACTAAAATATTTGGAGGCCACAAGACAGGAAGGAGCAAGACAGAACATGGCGCTTTGGGCATGTGATGGCTATTTTTGGAGACATCAAGAAAGAAGAAGGAAAGGAAGGATAGAGACATGGAGATGAGGTTCTGAGTGGTAATGGGAAGGAGGAGGTAATAAGATGCCTGTGTGGATGATACACAGGATGGCGAAAAAAGGAAGCACCATGGTTGTAGCAGGTGTCACCAGAAGTATGAAAAGGTTGTCAGACCTGTTTATGGATGTGGAAATGTGAGTGCATAGCGTGGGGAGAAAGTGGATAGACCTGGGAAAGGAAGAAAGCAAAAATGGAAACTGTCCAACATGGAAGGGGAAAGAGTCAAGTTAGGCACTAAGAAGGAAGCAAGTATAAGGATCCAATGCAGAAAAGGGTTGTGGTGAGTGGTGAGTGATACAGGACGGAAAACCAAAGGATGTTAAAAGTGCTGTGAAAATACAGCTGTACTGCTCAGCACACAAGATCACAGTTTCTCAACCTGCCATTGATGGAGAAAAAGATCACGGGTTAAGTTGGAGAACAGGAACATGTGCAGGGAGTGCCCTGCTGTTCTCTCAGTTATGACTCGATACACACAACTCAGGAGAAAACCAAATCCTGCTCCACCATCACTGCTACCAATATCCTTACTCTCAGAGGACTTTTCATAGTTGAATGGCCTTCTTTGCCCTAGAAAAGCCAATATAGAAGCCAATAAGTAAGGTGGGACTTTTTCTGCTAATGATAGACAGATATTGTCTTAGCGTGAGTTTGCGTTTATAAAAGAATAGGAGACATCAAGGCTCTGTCTACTTGTTTTTCTGTGCTTTAAAAGGACATCTTAGAACACCACACGTTTGAATTCCCATCTATGTTTTGAAGCAAGTATTTGCAGCCCTCACTCTTCCACCTTCCCTATCTCTGTCACTTTCTGCTCCATCGTATTAGCAGTTGAACAATGTACATTGACATTTAAAAAAATGCAGCTTTCATGTTGCTCTTTAATTTACACAGAGCAGACAGGGACAGGCATTAAACTGCAGTACTCATTCTCACACAGTTTTCTTTCCTATGAAACAGTCTGCACTTGCATAGAAACAATACAAATCAATCCTCCAATAAATTGGAAAACCATCCTTGGAGTTGTTGGTGGTATTCTCTCCCAGGGCTTACTGGACTGGTGCCAGTGTCTAAGTATGTCTGTGTGTACCTATATAAAAGCCTATATATTGTAACCTCTATGGCGTTTTTTTAAGAGAGAATTAGTATAGCTCTGTTCTAATATTGGTTACAAATCAGCACAGTGAGACTAAATATAATTATATATTATCTGGATCACTCTGTAGGATCTAAAGTCAGAAAAATAGGCACCAAATAATGAGCTTAAAGGTAAAAAGTTGTTGCTTTATCCTCACTTTATTTAAAACTCCTTTTGCACAGCGGCTCAGGTGAAACACAGATTCATATAACACATGTTCAGCGTGTAGAAGGATCAGAGCCACCCACATTACCCTACTGAAATCCTGAATAATAAAAAAAATGTTTTGCACCATTAAACTAAACACACAATATTAAATAAATATAAAGACAGAAGAAAAAATCAGACCTGTATAGCTATTCAAATTCTGTCTGCTATTACACTGAAAATCTTAAAACTGTCTCTTAGGAAACAATCCCACAGTTTTACTTTTAAGAGCACAAAGCTACTTTAGCAAATTGGCTGCATATTCAGAATTTGAGGCTGCTGAGGCAGCAGGGGCTTGTGCACCCTGGCAGGCAGTTCTGTGGGATATTAAAGTCTGTTACTACCTGTGACAATAGCACTATGTGGAGTGAGGCACAGAGACTGTTTTTTTTGTACTTTTGATGTATGCATCCATACATGTAGCATACAGGGATGAGAACAACCTGCTTTCTTCCACAGAATAATAGGTTTTGAAAAACATTCAAAACAAAAGCTTCTAAGGAACGGCAAGCCAAGGCTTTGTATTATTGTCTTCCTTGTGAACATGCACACGCTGGCACCCTCTACCTGTATGTGTGGGTGCAGACCCACACATATAGACTCTTTCAGATATGGAAGCATCTGGGTTTACTTGGTTCAATCTAAGCATGTATTAGCAAGTCCTAAAGCAAATCATGTGTGATTTAGAGCACAGTCACTTTGTAAGTATTATTAATGTTATTATCACTAAGTTATATAACCAGAGATGAAAAAAGCCACATACACACAAAAGAACAAACCCAAGCCACTCAGTAGATTTAGATTATCTCCTCAGAAACAATTGAAATTTTTGAATCAAGTCTCAGGAACTGAAGCCTGATACTCCTATATTGTTTGGGGCAAACATTTGTCTAGCTCAAGGATAAAAAAGCTCATCAGAAAGAACACTTGGAAATTTTTCATTGGTTTTAATTGACTTTGGATTGGTCCCACAGAATGAATTTTGTTGTCCTGGGCTATTGATGTGCAGTTGTTCATAAATGCCAAATCCTGTTAAAAAAGCTATGCCTAAGCAAGGATATCGTGGAATCCAGCTCAAAGCCAGGCCTGAACCAATTCCTCGATTGGTTTTTCTCTCCGTGTCTGTCACTGGTCATGGTGTCTTAGCTGTTACTCTTTCTTTTTCACATCTTACTGACATTATGGTTGTGGCAGGGCTCAAGAAAAACAAGTGCAGTTCATGGAAAAAAAAATGAGATTTCAGCATTTGTTTTCATTCTGCACTGGAGCAAAAAACTTCTGGACCTTTTTAAATTTTTGATAAGAAGGGGGATAAAGTCTGTCTCAGAGTAGCTAATAACTTCATAGCTGGAGAATCACTTGTCTTGCTGACTCACAGCTTTCTCTGATACTGAACAGAGATCTAAACCTGCATTTTTTTAAAACACTCATCAAATGGCTATTTTCGGTAGATTTTGTGCTTGACCTGAACTCTCATCTTTGACTTCAGAAGCCTTATGAAAGAATCTATCAACAACACCAACAGTTTTCCAAGAAATGTTCCTATTTCAATCAACAGTAATTTCCAATTTGATCTAGCGTGGAGGAAAAAAAAAAAGAGAAATTTCCCACAAGTCATGTTGCAGAAGTAAAGAAGGCTTTGCTACGGGTAAAATGTAAGAAGTATTGCATTAGATAGATAGGTTTTTATTTGCATTTTTGAAGTCCAAGATCTGACCAGTTAAACCCAAGTTTTTAATAGTACTCCATAGTTCAAGACACCGAGACTTTGAAAGAATATAAAAAGTTACTTTATAATCTTCATTTGCTCTGCTAATAAAACTTATAGTTGCATAGTTCCGCTTCAAAATACTTGCTTGAACTTTTAGTGAACTTTTCTACAGGTGCAACCTCCATAGCAACTTTCATGTTGTCTTACTGTTTTGCTTTCAGCAGCCTCCTCTCCAATTTAGTTTTTACTTTCTCTAGGCCCACATGTTTGTTTGTTCTTAAATATACCTCCATTGCTTTTACACTGTTTTCCTAATAGGATAAATTTCAGGTTCTGAGTATTTCCTCTTTGTATATGAACTTGTTAGATAACTCCAATCTTTTCACAGCTTTCATCTCTGTATTTTCTCTTCTCTTTCTCCTTGCCTATTTTATTGTTACCTTTTCACTGTGAAAGGCTGTCACTCTATACGGCATTCCAGGGGTGCCCTAGCAGTGCTGAAAGTAGGTGGCTTCAAATACATCTAATCTCACATTTAGTTCTATTCTTTGGATTAGTCTTCTTGTCATCACTATATGCTAAACCCCAAAAGTCCAAATCTTTATCTGGTACAAAGTGGACATTGAAATCACTGTAGCTTTATGAATTACGCTAACCGTAGCACCATCTCTGTATCACTGCCATTTTGCTGCACAGAATTAAAAGCCCAATATTCATAACTAATGGAAAATGGTGTCTAAGCATATGAGCTCAGTTAATGCAGAATGATGTCATCAATAATTTTTAGCTTCTGAGAGACTGACCCTCAGCCAACAGAAAGTGTTCAATGTAGAGAATTTTGGGCTTTCACGACTGTTCATTGACGACATTCCTGTGAAGTGTCCTGGATGAAGGTGTCACATGTCAATGGGGCATGCAGAGATGTGGATTAGTAATAAGTCTGATGTATAAAGGTGACTGAAGTAACTTCAAATCTTCACAGCTTTGACAGTCAGGATAGATAGGATTACAACTCAAAGACACATTCTGGTCAGTAGGAAGATGGCAAAAGAATGAAGTAAAGAATTTTTGCAGCTTTTGTGCTAGAACCAGACTATAAAGTGACTGAATTTCCAGAAATATAAAGTTGCTCCAAAATAAACTACATTTTGTGCTGAGCAAGTCTTTCACTCTCTACATATTGTGACCTTTCAAAGGGCAGAAGCTAAAAGGAACAAAACTTGAGAGCATCTATTTTTCTCATGACAGCTTCAGCACTATCACAAAGCATATTGTGGGAGATATGGACAAGAAATTATTATTCTGTTTGTACACCATGAACTTTCACACTCCTGCACTGTCTCTTTCTAGGTCTCTCTCCTGCTTGATGTGAAAAATCTCTTCAATACAACAGCTATAGAAATTCATAACCATGCAGAAATTGACGATAAAAATGTCAACAACATTTTCTTTGGGTAATCTAAAAAGAAAAGGGAAAACAGGAAGTAAAATACTCCATGCTTTCTTTGAATTGTTGACATAGCGTAACAAAGAACACTCAAGCGGTGCAGCCAAATGCTCAATATTGAGAAAAACAAAGCAGGAGTGGGCTTAGGTACTGACTGGATTTTGCGCCTTATGAATGACAGCTTTCCTACAATATTAATTACTCAGCTTGTTGCCTCTTGTATTTTAATAACTTACCAGTAAAGCTCTGAAAGAAATGTTCAAGTAATACTTTGCCAATGTTCCCATCAAAATTGACGAAACTCTTTTAACAGTGAATGCAAAGGTTAGAAATAAACTGAATGTTAGAAACTCATAAACTCCAAAAGCTGTAATTCAAAGTAAGAGTGCAAATAAAATGAGTTCACTCAGTGTAGTATGGTTATCAATATTGTTTTCCTTTCCAGATTATTATTTTCCCTTCTACGGGTCTTTAACTATCAAAAGAACTAACACCTTCAAACTGGAAATTTGGTTATCCTTGAATGAACATAGTTGGATCTAAAGATACCTTTCAAATAAAATCCACAAAAACTACCCCAGGCCACTTGAAGTAGTCATATTCTGCATCTTTAGAACTCAGCATTCTTGGAACTCCTCTGAATCCTCATGAAAAATAGAATATGATGGGCAAATTTCAAGCTGTAGGAACACAGCTGCTAGAACTACTACATCAGTGTTCTACAAAACTTTAATCTGAGGCTGCCACAACATTTTGAGAGTTTTAGAAACTCTGGGTTTTATTAGCAGTAGTGAAGTGGCATTACGAATCTGTGGCATGAAGCGTGAATGAACCGGAAGAACTGCAAAGGTTCAAGGAAGATATAAAAGAACTAATGGTCTTGCAGGATATGAAATAATTTTGAACTCCTGTAATATTTTACTTCTAAAGAAATCACAGTGTTCAGAAAAGTCCATACACGTCCACACATAGAAAATTAATTAATACATGTTATCTGAGAAAAAGTTGGACCTGAACAGGACAGAGCTAAAATCACAGCTTCATCTTAGAAATAAGTATATGAACATCTTCTAATCCTTAAGGTATTCTTGGTTCCAGTGTCCTTTCCCCAAGGGACAGGCAATGTTTCATATTTGATTTTGTAAAGTAAATGAGAGGGGGGAGATTATAGCCTAAAACAATCTTGCTGAACTACACTTACTTTAAACTTAACTTGTAGTATTAAAACTGACTTTCACATTTACCAAGTCAGTGAAAAGTGACTATTTAAAAAATGTGAATGATAATCTACATTTAGCTCTCCATCTCTTGAACTGTGGACAGAGCCAAGATGCTCCCTCTAGATTGGATGGGATGTCTAACTTTTAGACAAGCTAAAGTTAAGTGAAATTACTCAAACCTATAAGTGATTTAATCTTGGCCATAAAGGAAGTCTGAAATTGAGCTCTGTCCTACAGGCATAAAAATGTTTCCTAAACATAAGGTCATTTTTCTTTCTAACAGTGTAGCTAAAAATACTCCAGTAACCGTTATCTCTGGCACTACCTGAAGTTTGAGAGCTTAACCTGAAGTTAACATCTATCTTACCATAAAAGTTGCATGGAATTTGCATGTTTCTTTTTAAAGATGGAAGAAAAAAGACCAAATGTAAAAAGATGGAGCTGTACTCCCCAGGTTCTGAAGCTTTTCTAGTTTTGCAGCTCCTTAAGAGGAAGGATCCTTAGGAGGGATCCATTCTTTGAAGTTCCTAGCAAAGTGTGATGGTAACCCTCCCAAAGCCTTTGTAGAGTAGAGGATTCATGCTATATTTTGCACTACAAAGTTGAGAGAGACCACAGACTATACACTATAACCTTCCCTGTAATTGCCTCTTATATTTTTAGTCTCATATAAACATACTGCTCATTATGCATTTGCTATACCTGTAGGAAAAAAAGATTAAAAAAAAGTTATCCTGAGCCCACTTCCTTCATGGGAATATGAGATGAGTCACACACATGCAAGTCCCTTTCTTCTGCAGTGTAGTACATTGACTCCAAGCACTTGTACAAATCTCCAATGGAGAGAAACCTTCACCACAAATTTAACAACAACAACAAGGACATGTGTTCCAGACAATTCAATATAACATTTTGTACATTTTTGAAATATATTACTGTACAAAAATGAAAAACAAGAAAGCTATGTTTTGCTGGCTGTTTTGAATATTTCTTTTTCTCCATACCCATTACTTTTTTTTTCCTCCACTTGTACCTAAAAATATGGAAACTTCTTTTTCATTGCCTTTCTGCAAGAAATTTGTTCCATATGTTACATGTCTAAAATCAATCCAAGAGATTATTTTCCCAGAATGGTCCATTTTTAAGCTTACATTAATCTTCAAAAGCAAATAAATCTTTTTTGTCAGAGACAAGATCTTTAATGTGCTCAGAATGTGCTACAAATGCTAAATTAATTTAAAACAGAAATAGTCATGCTGTTTCAGCTATAACTATTGTAGTCTTTCCTGCCGTACAGAAATGAACAACTGACAAATCTTTCCTGAAGAAAGTTAAATGTCTTTATTTCTATGTTAGAACTGAGGAGGTAACTCCAAAGCTGCACAGCATTTTTTGCACAGTGAGGAAAAGTACAAAAATATGGTGCGTGTCCTGGGTTTAATCACTAGACCACTAATAGTCTAGTTTTAATCACTAGACTATCCGTAAAATGAAAACAACTATAAGCGGTAATATTAATTCTTCCTCTTAACTTTCAAGATGGGAAAGGGGGCCAGATCTAGAACGCAGACGCAAAGGAGGCATTATGAGAAGGATGGTGGGTCATGGGCCCAAGACTCCCCTGGAGAGGGTGGTTCTATGCAGAGGTAGGTGAATGTCCAACTGGCTCTGTCTGTGCTCCTGAGCTCAGATGTGCCAGAACTGACGGGTTTTACCAGCAACACAGCTCATTCTCATCATGTGGTAGCTGAAATTTTTAAGAGACAAATGTGTTCTCAGCATCTTCAGTTTTAATCCAAAGACATTGTCATGAATTTTTCACTTTACTGTGCAAACTCCAGGGAGTAGGTGGGGAGGTGCTAGGAGTTCTTGGAACTCGGATGTTATTGACCCTCAGATATTCAGCAAGTGTCTATAGGTCTCACTTAGCACTTGTATGTTCAAATTTGAACTATATTTGCCTTAGAAGTAAACGAGAGAATTCTAAAATACAACAGCTGTCTAAAAGGCCAGTTTAATCCTTTTGCCCCTGCTTCATAAAGACTTCAACTTTATGATGAATAAGCCTACCTGTAATCCGACAGTTCCATGAAAATTATTGAAAACCAAGTCTTTATGAAACTTTATCAAACTCTGTCAAGTAATCACCACAGTGGATTTCAGTGTTAGTTGGATAAATGCTTTTGCAACTAAATCTGATAGCATTACCTTGTTGGTTTGATCCCTCTCATCACCAATACTGGGCCCGATTCTACCTCAAAGCTAAGGTAAATCAGAAACAATTGCATTTACATCATCAAAGTAATTAAACATTAACCGATGCCAATGGAATGAAACTGGCTTGCTTTATTTTTTTTAAAGGCCTTTGAGCTTTCAAAAAATCCTTTTGCTTTGAAAATAATTTATTTTATTCATTGATTCAGAGAATTTTCTTTACGTCTTAGAAGGGATTCCAGCACCGCTGGAGGATACATTGTGAATGAGCAGTGGTGGATATATTTGTCTCAAATGAGTCATCTGTCTTCTTTGCCTCAGACTGGCAGAAGGCTGTTCTGTCTTGACTGACTCAGTACTAGGACTTACTCTTTCCCTTGATTTCTCAGTCAGAAAAGAAGCATGATAAAAGTGAATCAGACCTAAAAATTCATGTCATCCTATGGATGGACAATCACTTGTAGTGAGGATTTGTGCTGCTTCTGCCCTGGTAGGTGTATCTATATTGTTTTCATTTAATATAGATATACTAGGAAAAAAAAACTGTTAGAATTCACTGGCTCTTTCTCATTTCTCTCTTCTCAGAGAAAATCTGAATGTCTGAAAAACCCATAATCTTTTAGTTCCAGGGGAAAACCAAACCGCTGTCTTACACTGACAGCATTCGTTAAGAGAAAACCATTAAATATGTTGTGCTGTGAATGACTTTTCACTGTCTCCTTAAGGATCCTGGTTGTGATCTTTTCTTTCCTCATTAAAATGATACCATCTCCTTTCCTAAGTGTGACCTGTTTCAATCTTTCAAATGCTGCTAGTATTGATCTATTTCTCTCTTGGAGATAATAAAGCTTTTGCATCCAGTCCTGTGAGATTCTGAAAGGATCCTGCAAAGCTTGATCATTGGCTGGAGTTGAGTGAGTTCTGCCTCTACTATTGTTTCTCCCAAGTGTTTTTGTCAATTGCTGCTTTCAGACATTTTCAGTGCTTTTAAGAAGTGCCTTTAGTTTATTAGTGCTTTATTTCAAATTATATGACCAAACTGTATACTTTTGCTTTTAAAGCACATATATTGGCATTCTGTCAGGCAACACATTGATATTTATACTTAAATTATTTGGTTTAATGTATGACTTAGCCTTGACTCCTGTTATCTGGAAGAAATATTGATTCCTTCTGAACCCCATTTTACTCTGCAGTCTTCAGACAGAGGCTTGTTAACTGCTCCAGATCTTAGATCAACAACTTTGACAGAGTTTGCCTTAGGGGAAAAAGGAGGGTGTTACAATTCCCTTGTTTTGAATTTTGTGTCTCTGTAGGTTACAGAAGCCTTGGTGGTAGTACTAGCTGTTTCTAAACTTCTGTAAAGATAGATCTGTTCACTGATTATCCTGAGTTATATTAAGAAAAAAACAAAGCAAATCTCTGCATTATCTTGGATAATTGCAGTATGTTTTATTGTTACCGTGTTACTAATTAAGGATCATACCTATAATCAAATAATGCCAGACCAAGTACTTCAGTCTGTTCTGTCTAAATCAAAGTTATTTCAGGTTTCGCACTACAGAGTCATTCTCTTTCAGCTCTGATGGTTCCCCTAGTAGGATCTGTAAGGGTATACAGGATCTGTAAAGGATGTAAAAGGTGAGAGTGTCTGCTTTGCTAAGATTATCTGATCGATGACCTTTTCAATGCAAATGCAATAATAATTAAAGGGTGGAAGCAACGAACAGAACACGCAGACACATAGACCTGACAGACAAACATAACCAAGACAAGGACAAGATCAAAATCTCATCAGTCACACTTACTGATGGGCTATGAATATACTGTATGCAAACTAAGGATTTGTGACCAATAAGGTTGCAAATTAGAGGGTCCGGGATATTGGAGGTTGGAAGGTGGTGTTCAGTGGGACTATGTAAACTGAAGAAGGAATGTGCAGGGGAAGGTAACTGGGGGAGGAAAAAAGGAAGAATAGATAGAAAGGGTGTTTTAAAAGGTCCCATTGTGTGTAAAACATGACCAGTCAGTATGCTTGTTTGACTGAGCCCTGTGACTGATCACCATAGTCTGTCCTGTTTTACTAAATCTTTTAATTCTCTGTGCAATCTCAGTCTCTATTCCACGTGTCTGAGTGTTGCAAGAGCTAGTGCCAGCTACTGGGAGGACCAATGTGAGTGAACTGCATGCCAGCAACTGGAGTCAGACTAGGGGGGCGGGCATCCGTGGCCTTTGGTGTCAGCTACTGGAGAGAGTGGGGTCTTGGTGTCAGCTACCAGAGTCTGTGAGGGTCCTTGCCCCAAACACTGAGACAGGACTGGTGTGCATTCCAAATATCACATTGGGAGAATGAGGTGAATGAGATGTCAGTACTAGTGGCTGGAGCAGGACCACATGTCACAGACCATGTTTCTGGTGCCAGCTGCAGGGGAGGAAGTGTCTATACCAAACTGTGTGTGCATGGGGGTGTGTGTGTCATTCACCAACAAACTTCAGGCTGGACTAGCTGATGATTAGGTGACCCATGGAGCAGGTAAGAGGGCCCAGGATCCATGAAGGGGTGTCAGACTGATTGAGGGGACTTGCCAGTACTCAGAGGACCACAAATGTGTATGTGAACCTAGAGAGTGTCATCTGTGTGTGCCGTCACTAGTGAACTTCAGTCCAATCAGCTGAAAAGGAAGAGGGAACTTGGCTTCCTATGTTTATGTTTTATGTGAGTCCTGCACACAGGGGCTGTTGAAAATATCTCTGTGTCTATGTTTATGTTTTATGTGAGTCATGTATACAGGTATTGTTGAATGCAGGCTGTGTCTGTGGCCATCTGTGTAGCTGGCACCATTATTTTCCTCTGTATGTGTCTCTGTGTGTGTGTGTGTGTGTGTGTGTGTGTGTGTCTGGGATGTATGCTCAGCCTCACTGCTGGTTCAACCTGCATATGGGAAAGCAGCAGCCACACCCCTCAGCCTGGGCAGAGACATCGGGTCCCTGGGTGTCCCGGGCTGGGCTCCAGCACTTGGTCAGGAGTAGCCGCTGGCCCCAGAGATGCTGGAAGTGGCAGCTCATCCATTAATGGGAAACGTACAGGAACAAGATCCTATACTTATGTAGTTGTTTAGTAATGAAAAAACTCTCCAACTATTGCTAATTCTGCCGTTACCAATGAACTGCAAAAATATCTGAATTTGTGGACTGGTTTTGAATGTTTGAATTCCGTATTCTAGTGTCATTTTAATATTATGTAAAAAATAGACCCTGAAAGCTCAGATGATAAGCAAGGTTTTTGTAAGTGTACATGCATATTTATATTACTGTGAACAGGTCCATGAATATATATTGTACTGTCATAAACTACAAGATATTAGCCAAAGATTGATTATTTTCCATGTTTCCACTCCTGTGATTTTTGGCAGATCCACTTTGTGACTAAACGGGATTGTTTAATGTCAAGGTTACTAAGCCAGTAGCACTGTAAAATTGTCAGACTCTCAGCTGTGTTTTAAAAATATACATATATTAGATACTCACATTGAAGGATGCATAGAGGTCTTGATTTTTAAGAGGTTTCTTTTGAATCATCATTATTTTAGTGCCTTCTTGGATATGGCAATTTATTTTTTAATGTATTGATCCTACAAAATCATGCTAAGTTCTCTGTAGTTGTCAGGTGACTGTCATTTCAGAGAAGGAGGAAAAAAAAATAATAGGCAAATTTTCTCTAGAAAAGCCGCTTCATAAGAAGATACTTTCTCTGTGTGAGGAGAAATCTGTACAGGACAGCATAGGCATGAAGGTGAGGGACAACTGAAATTCTCTAGTAGTTATTTCTCTGCTGTTTTTACCTATTTCTACTCTGTCTTGTTTTCTCTTTGCAAGAATTAAATACCACTTATTATCTTCTAGTTTCTTTTCCTTAACTAGGATTTTCTACAGGGAAGCTTAATTAAAAGGTTATTAAAATGCAATGAATGTATGAAGATCAGATTCTGGCCATGTGTATCTAGATGTACGTGTGCTGTAAAGCACATTTCCAATACAGAAGCAAAGAACAAGGGTGAAACATTTTAATGACTGGATGAGAACACCAAATCCATATTTTAGGTATATTTATTACACTGTTCTGTTTTAGAAAAAAATAGTTGCTACTAGAGGACAAGATAAATAATTTACACTGAAGCATCCATATTAAGAGTAATGTTCTTTTAGGCAAAATGAATTTTACTTATGAATTAAAAACTGACATTTTAAAGCTTAATCTTGATGGCTTTTTAAAGGTTAAATGCTAAAGCTGGGGACTGGGACAGTCCAGTTTTCACAAAATAGCCACTGAAGTTTCTATATGTGATTAACAGAGAAAAAAAACATATGTTATAAATATGGTCCTGACCATGGAGAATTCTCCGGGGACTTGGGAAAAGTCAGGATTTTCTCTACACCTGAATTACGTGGGAAGAGTCTAGCATCAGAATGAAAACAGTCTCCCCCATTCTGAAAACAGGTAGGAAATTTAAGTTCCGTCAGACCCAGAATTCTCTAGCTAGTAACATTAGGCACCTGTAGAGTCAAGCAATCCTGGAGAACCAGCAAATTGTTTGATGGGGTTGCCAAATTTCCAGGTTAAGTAAGGTTTATATTTTCTGCATCCTGTCCTAGTTTCCATCAACTCTTTTTACCTTTTTATTTTGCAGTTGAATTTCATAGACAGAGTTTAGTAGTCCTGTTCTGCATTCAAACATGTGGATGCAACACCTACAGAATTTTCAACATATTTATATAAAAATATACACTTGTTCAATGTCTTCAAGTGCCATGTGCCATGTCAGTGTGATAATAGTCTGATAAAGTATTTAAAATTGGGAATATATGTTAGAATTTGAAGCAGATAAAGTCAAAACATGATAGCAAGGCAACAAATACATCCTGAGTGCTGACTGGGAAGATTAAGCTGGAAGATTATGGAAATGTACAGGAGTGGATACAACAGTATGCTTCTAGCTGTGAGAAAAATTCTTATGGTTTTCAACCATCAGGCTGTGCAAGGACCTTGATTGCTTATTAGCTCTGTAAGTGGAAGGAGAAAACATGTAGTGAGAACTAACAAAAACAGCTATGTCTGTCACTAGGCCTACTAACTATGCTGTTAGTATTGGGTCTATTTTAACAAAGTTCTTCCTTTCTTTAAATCTTGACAGTGGTGGAATGGAAACTGGATGACAGTCGTCATGATTCTGAAAACCAAAATATCAAAACTATTCCAAGAAGTCATGGGATCTTCCTTCAGTGCATTGCACAGGTAAGTTTGTGAACTGGTAAGTAAGTGTTGGCATAGAAGAGAGACTTTTGTACAATGGGCATTAGAAAGAAGCCAAAGCAGTGAAGGCAGTGCCTTTCGCAGGGATAAATGCATGAATTTATGACTCTTAGATCGTTATGCAGTTGAGATACATGCTTAGTATTGCTTATTTCTACAAGTTTAGGTTATTCATTTCTGCTACGTAAAAGAACATGTGCATTGACATTTAAAAACATGTCATATCTTAGTGTTCTTATTATTCATATTTATTTTTAAAAAATATATTTTCTATTTATATATAGTTGACCTGTAAAACAACCTAAAATGTGAGCTGACAATATCCGCTGATGACACTAAGATGTTCACTGTAATATAAATGAGGAGTCACTGTAAAGAGTTGTGGAAAGGTTACACAAGCAATAAAATGACAGCTAAAATTCCATATAAAAAATGTGACAAATGTTGAAATAATACTAAGTTTACTGCTATTATGTACACAATGATTGGCAAGTCAAATGCTAGGAACAATTAGAAAAGCAAAAGGAAACAAGACAAAACAATCACCATATCACTGTATAAATTCATTGAAGGATTGTACCTTGAAGCCTCTGTCTAAGCAAAAAAGGACATAGAGGAAATATAAAAGGCACAGAGAAGAGCAGGAAGGACAACTGTAATTAGGGATGAAAACTCTTCAGTCTGTAGAAGAGAAAATGGAGAGGACCTTTGGTAGCAGTGTTTAGAAACAGAAGGGGTTTGAGGCAATCTGCTTCAGCTGTTTGCAGTACATCATGAGCTCAAGTGAACCTAGGAGGTCACAGGCAAAACACAAACTTCTTTCTGTGTAACTAAGTTGGAATTTCTCTGCCACAGGATGATTCAGAGGCCAAATGGTTGTATATGTTAAAAAAGAATTAAGCAAATTAGTGCAAGAAAAGCCCCACCAACAGTTATTAAAAACCACTCAGCTCTCTGTGGCCCAATGAGCTGCTGAACATTAAATCATGGGAAGTGAGTATTCTGGGGTCAGCAATATAGGAAGAACTGAAGAATTGAATATCTCAACTAAGCATTAAGAAGGCAAAGGACAAATTCTTTCTCAGACCAATATAGCTATTGGGTAATGCCCATTTTATGGTGCTGCACCGTAGTTCACCAAATTCTTCACCAACAAAACTTGTCGTTCCTGCCTAATAAAAAAATTGCTAGAACACAGTAATCAAATAACACTCATCTCTTAAACTACATTTTAGGATTTTTCCCTCCAAAATCAGATGGACTGTTGTAATAGGAATATGCATATTTCAGATTTACAAATGATGGTCAAATACAAAACAATAAATCTTCTCAAAAATTTTAAGAAAGATTCTGTAAACACCAACAAATCCTGTCAAAACTCATTTAAATCTTCATAAATGTTTTGGTGCTCCCTTGAAATGTATGACCCTGAGTTAGCTGTTGCAATAAATAACAAAGTACTGAACCAACTTCCACCTAAGAAGATCTCCAGAAGATACTTTCAGAGTATATTTTTCATTAGGCTCATAAATATGCAGGGCATATGTGGCTAATTCTGAATTGAAAATCAGTCTTTCTACATCAGCAATACTGATACCATGTACAAGAGAAAAAGAGAAGAAAAATGTCTTCCACTGAGGAAATGTAAGCAGCTTCAATTATTAATTCAGTCCAGATTTTGGCCAGGCTATTGTAAGAGTAGCAACTTTACGATTCTGTTATGACTTCTCATAACACCTAGCTACTTAAAAGGATGGTGTTATTTAGATTTTATTTAGATTTTAGACTAAATGCATTTAGTCTATTGAACATTACTCATCGTTGCCCAAGGGTTTCTACTTAATGGTCAATGTTCTGTAAAATTAACTTTGCAAACACTAAAATGTTTTATTTTTACTTTGAAGTCAAATAGACGTTTTGTGTGACTGCCACATTTGCTTGTTTGTTTTAAAATGTGGAATAAATGTGGATATTCATCCCAACAACTGTTTCCTTAAAATTTAAAAAAAAAAGGTAAAACAAAAAAATTACTGAAAACATGCGAAGATTTTCTTTCTTTTGACCGCATTTCAGATAAAACTGGGGAAGTTAAAAAGTGAAAGAATGTGTCTGGCACATCTTCATATCATTACCTCATTTCACAGGGAGATGCACGCATTTTATAAAGGTTTATCGGGTCTATGTGGCGAGGTGCTGTCAGCTGGGGCTGCATGCTGGCTGCTGCGAGGAGAGGCCGGGGCTGCCCCGCGCCGGTCACAGCAGGTTCCAGCCAGCTCCAACCACTCCAGCGCAGGGCGCAGCAGATTCCTGCGGCCAAGACAGTGGCACACCTGGGAAAACAGATTTAAGAAAGGGAAAGAATGCCTGACACAGAGGAGAAAGGAACAAAAAGGAGTGAGAAAGAGTAGGCTCCATGCAGGAGCTGTGGCCCGTGGGAGATCCATGCTGGAGCAGGCTGTTCCTGAAGGACTTCACGCTGTGGAAGGGATCCATGCTGGAGCAGGGGAAAACCGTGAGGAGGAAGGAGTGGCAGAGACACAGACTTATGGACTGGCCGCATCCTCCTTTGCCCATCCTCCTGCGCTGCTCGGGGTAGGAGAAGGTGGAGGAGTCAGGAATGCAGGAATGAAGTTGATCCTGGGAAGAAGGGGGCAGTGGGGGAAAGGTTTTTGTTTTGTTTTCTTCTAGTTTCAGCTTGCTTATCATCCTACCCTATTTTTAATTGGCAATAAATGAATTTCCCGCAAGTCGAGTATGTTTTGCCAATGACGGTAATTAGTAAGTAATCTTCCTGTCTTCATCTTGACCCATGTGCTTTTCTGTTTTATTTTCTCCCCCATCCTGATGAGAAAGAGGAGAACTGAGAGACTGGCTGGATGACGGTCTGGCAGCCAGCCAAGGCCAACCCACCACAAAAGCGTAATCATGAATTAGAAACTTTAGCCTTTATTCCCCAGGAAGATATGATTTGCAGCAGATTTCTTTACTTCTAAAGAAAGTTTATACAGAATTTGGAGCAGATATAGTGTGATTGTCATTTCCCTTTTCATAGGCTCATACTGAGTTTTCACAAGAAACCTCTAGTAAAATACTTGGAGCAATGAGAATGTAGAAGAGTGAAGTATCACTCTGGAAATAAGGGTGAGAATGCCAGACTTTCCTGTATTCCCATTGTGTAAGGCTCCCAAGTGCGTTTTTCATTTAATTCTTGCTGTCCTGTGAAGATAGCTAAGAAGGATGTGAGTGTGTGGGTGTGTACTGTATCATAACAGCCCTGATTTATCTAAAACACTCAAGGGAGACTTATGAGCTTTTGCTGTGCACCTATTCAAAGAGATTTAGTTAAAATGAAATATTACATGGATGCTGATGCAGGAGCTGGACTTGTCAAGTAAGCAGTTCTGCACATTCAGCAATTAAATGCAGGCAAAGGGAACTTTTCTATTACTGACTACATATACAAGTATGACTTTTGCCTTACTAGTAAAATAATAAATTTTATTATTTTTGGATAGCTTGAATGTCATTAACAATGCTAAAAAAAGCAGCACAACAGAAAATGAAATATTAAAATTAAACATTTCTTTTTGTATTACTAACATATTCCACACGCAAATATTGGTATAAAATGCAGACAATATACACATTACAGCTATTCAACATGAATTGCAAGTAGGTCTAGATATTACTAGGAAACTCTAAGATGGATTCTTTATTCATAGTGTTATCCAGTATACAATGGGTGTGAAGAATGTGGTGATTGTAAAGCATGTACTTTTATTGCTGTGAAATAACATATAGCTGTTTTAAGCACAGTGAGATATTATAATATGTCCCATTGTACCTTATACATTTTTTTTCCTATCGTAGTTATCTCAATTAAATAAGCGGCTGGAAATAGAAAAGAAATATATCTACCACTGTCTTAAAATGCTCCTTACTGACAGTTAAGCAGAACGACCTATGCTTTAATACCATTCCATTCAGCAGTCATGAAGCTGTTCAGAGCAAAGTAGCAGTGCTTTAAATAGTAGCAAAATCTGTAAATGTAAGGATGAATTGAAAATCAGGCCAAGGAAAAGACTGCTCTGGGAGGTTAGAAAAGAATGATAGATTTTCCAGTATTAGTGTTTTAAAATGTAATAATTTACTGAATGTTGTCACTTGCCCTAATCAAAATGGTGCTGATTTTGGATGTAAGTAATACTAAGACATCTTGCAGGCCCGCTGCATACAGACAAAATTTACGTAGCATTGTCAAACTTGTCAAACCATTTTCCTAGAGCGACGAAATAAATGTGTTGGCAAAACTCACCTCTCAGAATTAGAATCATACTAATCGTTATTCATAATCTTCAGAAGTGAATTTAATCCTGAAGAGGAACAGGAACATTATTTATCCAAAATATAATATATTCATCTGAGGATGCTTTGGCTCTGTCAGTCTCTCTGTATACCAAAGGGAAGATATGGATGTGACACCTGGAAGTGCATCCTCCCAAGTTGCTTTAGCTATTAACTACAGGAGTTCAGGACACGGGACCAAAGAATTCAGCAGATTAAAGAAACCAGTACCCGGTTTCCAGTACCCAGAATAATTTCTCTGATTATTAGCACAAAGTGAAGCCTGTGATGCTGCGCATTCACTGCAACCTACAGGAGGCACCAAACAAGTACAAAACTATTTGTGCAAAAAGAAATCAAATTTGTGAAATGTTTCCCTTATTTACAGGATGAGCAAGAATTGTAGAACATTGCATTTTTATTCTACAATGTCAAGTTAAATCAACAGTCTGTACCTTTAAGCGATTAGATTCTTTAGAGGTAATGAATAGAACACATTAGTGTAAAAAATCCAGTTCTAGAGCTTTTTCTACAAAGGTATAAATATGCAAAATTTCTCCTCTTGGGGCAAGTGACTGGTTTAACAACATTGAAAAGGCACTTAGAAAATCTCTTTATAAATCAGTGAATCAAACCTCCAGTCTTTTTCCAGACAATGTAAATATTTGATGTTCGCAGAAATTTTGTCTGATCAACTAGCATAGGATTGGACTGCATTTCATTGAATGTTTCATGCAAAGAGAAGTTAAAGAGATGTTAAACACCAATGCAAGCTGAAATCACTGGAGACATCACTCTGCAACTGACTGAAGAATTTAATCTATCCAATCTTAAGTGCAGATCAGCCATTTTATAGATTTAATAGTAATATTAAATTAACAATATATAAACCAAGTTCAACACTAGCTTTCTAATAACCTTGATTCATTTTTGTGTATATTGAATAACATCTTCCATACTATTTATTAAATTTATTTTACATATTGTTTTATTGCAGAAGGAATAGTCTTTTTCTGATCTATCACTAGCAGATTAATTTATTCACAGTACATCATCCAGTTTGTCAATCTTTGTTTTTGTTTCTAGTGCTAAATTATTTAGTTCAAGCAAATCATTCACACCATTCATGCTTGAAATCAGGGCATAAACTACAGCTAGAGATCTTAGAGAACCGTAATAAATCATCATATTATCTGTATAAATCTCCACTAATGATCTGATATATAGAGATGGTCAGGTCATTCATACAGATTAGAAATAAAAACTGAGTCCAGTCAAGGGCTCATAAAATCTGTAATCATTATTTTGAGCATCAAAGTCATTAAAGACTATAGTATTTCATCTACACATATTTAAATTACAGCATCACTATCTAAAATGTGGTAGTCAAAACAGAAGTAACTTCTTATGCCATGAGTTCATTTCAGCATTTTTGACTGTTACTCAAATTTATTGTTTATTATTTCTCTGATTGGAAAGAAAATGTTAAATGAATTGTTTAACCATGTAGTTGTTTGGAAGTTGTTATACCTCTGGACAGGGGTGACTAAAATTGCTGCAGACAATATCTGTAAGAACCAATGAGAAAATGGAAAGCACTGTAAAGCACAAGGCATGTACAAGGAAGTGGGAGGAAAATCAATGGATCGGTCTCTGCTCTGATATATATACCCTGTACAAACACACAATGATGGATTTCAGTGCTTATAAATCATTAAGTCTCTATTGGAACCAATGGAACGATCCACTTTTAGGTTATCTGAAGCTCTGTCCAACACCTAGAAGTAGACTGTCAAGAACTAGAGGACAGAAACGAATTTGGCCCTGTCTGTCTTATTGAAGGCCTTGGACAATAATGAAAGTATTGCCTAAAAAATATGCCTGTGTTTATTTTTATACCTTTTCACTGTTGACACTCAGTGGATGTAAGTGAAAGGACTGTGTTTGTTCTTCCAGTCATTTAATATTACCTTATTTTTTTAATGCTAGCATAGTCACTTGAAGTAGAAATATATATTAATTGCTTAATACCATATGCTCACAAACTATGCCAATTCTTCTCTGTCAGCGGTCTCCTTCAGTCAATATGTACCTATCAATGCATAATGTCATTCCTGTTCTTAAATACTGGAAGGACTAAAAATAAAAGAGGAAAACAAGATGTTCTCGCTATGGGATGGCAGTTCAGAGCTGTCCCCATCAATAAAAGACATTGTCTCTTCGGGTCATTTCTGTTTTACATTCTGCTACTTTGCAACACAAACACCTCTCCCTCCACAGAGGTTAGAAAGGTTTCTTTTTTCTACAGGTCTATGGTGAAAATAGGGAAAATAGCCTGTTTCCAGATTCTGACTGAATAGCAATTTATTCTGGAGAACTGTGATCGTGTCAGAAACCAAAATGAGGGCAGGGTTTTCTTTGTGGGAACTGGCAGTCTACTCAAAGAACGCTGATTTTTTAGCACAGTGGCACCGTAAGGGATAAGACCTGTATGCGAGTTCTGAAGGAGAACCCGTGATTTCTAAGGCAATTCAAACCCAGGGTTCAGAGGTGGCTCTAGGAGCACAACACACTGAGACTTTTTATGCTAGATAGAGTAACAGAAGTTCATACCCTCAGGGGAAGACACTGAGCTGATCAGGGGGTAGTGAAAAAATCCTCATCTGTAGATTCCTGGCTTCATTTAATCTTCTTGCAAAACTTCACCAAAAGCCAACAGGTAGCATTTTTGTGACAATAATTTTGTATGTTCTGGTCTCCCCTCCTAGGGACCATTATTTTATCTAGGGCAGATTAAAGGCCAAACAAACAAGCATTGCTTATGGGCTGCTCCTTGTTTTGGACTATTCAGACAAAAGGTCCACCCTGAACTACACCAAGAAGGGAACAGCAAGAAAAAATACAGGTGTTACAGAGAACAAAGGAGTAGTAATGTAAATGCAGCTGGTCAACCCTGACTGGTGGCTGAACCAAAACGACAGCAACATGACAAATGGCAGAAATGAAAAACTATGTGTAAAGAGAGGCATTACCTTACAGAACTGCTGACCAAAGTGGAATTTCCCAGGGCAATCACATCATGAATAACAAATAAGTGTAAAAAGTCAGCAAAACTGAGATCCCTGGGGAAAGAGTAAATGGGACTAGCTGGCTTATTTTGGAGGAGATGACAATGGTAAAGAGGAATAAGTTTGACTGTGAAAAGAGCTATAGAAGGGGTAGTAAATCATATGATTGTGGCTGATCAGGAATACATGTCGCTCAGCCCAGTGCTTGATCACCACAGTTTGGAGCAGGGCTCTTTACTCTCATCTGATTTACCTCCATGACCAGAAGGGATGTGGTGTGATTTTCTCTGTCATCAGTGAGGGAATATCAGGAGGTCTCTTCCTAACATCAGCAAGGGGGTGCCTGGAGGGTACCACTTAGCAAGGCCTTTTCGTCTTTGTAGCACTCTTCATTGAGTGTGCCATTACAATGCTTTTTTATTATTTATTATTTTTTTAAGACTCAATGTCTTAAATTGTAGATATGAAGAATCCCCCTCCCTCCACCATTCTCACACTGCCTTTACTCAGGGGAGGGTAGTCATCCTTAGTGCAAGAGCCGCAATTCAAACTTTTAATATGAAGAAAACTAAGTGTTAGATTACAGGGTTTCTCTTCCAAAAGTCTCTATGTATTTCGTGATGAAAATGGCAGTGATCAATTACCTGTGTACTCCTTTTAAAGCCCTCCTTGACAGTTTCTAAATCATGATAGAGGTATTTGAAATACATTGTACTGTCCTGTCCTCTCATGTAGACTATATTTACGTTTGGTTTCAATAAAGGTATCCTTTATTCTCAGCAATAAGAGAGGATCAAACCCACTCTGTTTGCCCTTGCAGATAAAACACTTCAGTTCAAGCAGAGGAGTTAAAGAGAAAATTCTGCGGGAAAAATAAAGCAAACTGCAATTAAAAATGTTCCAATGATGTAGTAGAGGGAATTTAAGTGGTTGAATCCAAAAGTTTAGCCTGGAATGCATAAGGCAAATAGTTGAACATTACTTTTGTAACCTATCAAAACCTATTCAAAACCAATGTACAATTTGATGTATGTTGGCATCCACATATGAAAGCTTTCAATAGATTTCAGCTGACATAGGTAAAAAATAACTTTTCTGTTCATGTTATTCATACACAGTTTAAGTGGCTATACTTTTTAACTTGTGAATTAAGCTATCATTTTAAAATATGCTTGTTCGCAAGCTAATGTATTGTAGCATGTAAAAAAAGCTGGGTGTATTTTAGATTTACAGCACGCATCTTTAATTATGCTCTTTTTAGTTATTAGAGAATTTTGCTGTATTAAAGAGCTTTAACTCATCAAAAGATTTTCCTGAGCTTGTCTGACTCTCCATCATAGTAGACACCAAAGTCACAGCAGTCCCTAGGGGATTCTCAGATGCGTATACCCTAAACTTGCTCCCGCAGAGATTTAAAGAATTACTGCTTAGTACTTACATTCAAGCTTTGTTCTCCATGTAAAATATTCAGCTCTGTACTACTCTCTGTGGCTGTACATCAGATGATATCCAGCAGGGCCAGGTTTTCAGATTAAATAGTATTAGCTCTGATTAAAAGAAGCAGTATCCAAAAGAAGCAAGTGCTGTAAAAGTTGAGCTTCAAACAAACTTCTCTGTATAACTAACTATTGTGAATACCATGATGATCTTGCTTTATTCCTACAGTTCTCCATTATTAAGTGGTAATAAACTCAAAGGCTATTAAAAAAAAAAGAAAAAAAAAGAGATTTTTCCTTGTTACACATCAGGCAACAGAGAGAATCATTTATATTTTCCTAACAGTACTAGGCACAATAAAAGTCAGGAGTTGCATACAACTTGTTTATTCAGAACTGCTGTTCTCACCATTTCTTGGTATACCCACAAACATTCAGAAACATTAATAATAAACTATTTGTTCACCAGGTTCACACACGGAGACATGGCCAAGGATCACAAGTATCAGGTGGTAGACTGAGTTTGCTAATTGTATTTGGATTCTGGGATCTCAGCCTTCAAGACCTTGCCAAGCCAGAACAGATATTGGAATACGGGATTAGGTCAGCTGTGTGATTTGGGGTGGAAGGGATTTCTACGGTCCTCCAATTCAAATAACTGCTGAAACAGGCTTAACTCTCCAGCTACATCAGGCTACTCAGGGCATGTCTTCCTGAGTGTTTAAAATCTCCAATGATGCAGATTCTGTAATCTTAATGGGAGTATTTTTTCAATGCTTCTAGTGCTTATAATGATTAACAGTTTTGTTGTTTTTTTTTTTTTGTCCTACTTTATTGCCAAAAGGTCTGTTGCAGCAGTTTGTGACTATCCCTTTCATCTTTTCAACATCCAGCTGTGATAAGTCTGGCTGTACTACATTGCATTTGTCTGAAAAAAACCCCACCCAAGTTGTTCCTGGCTGCTGTGTAATGATACCAGGAAAATGAAAAGCAAAATTCAAAACCAATGTACAATTTAATGTATGTTGGCATCCACATATGAAAGCTTTCAATAGATTTCAGCTGACATAGGTAAAAAATAACTTTTCTATTCATGTTATTCATACACAATTCAAGTGGCTATACTTTTTAACTTGTCTTGTAAATTAGTAAGCTAACATGAGAAAGACCAGTCCTGGCTCTAGTGATGTAAATGGAAAAAAATCACTTGTTTCGTTGTCAATGATTGCACTTTACATACATCCTAATATGAGATAAATCAGCTGCACACTAAGTTGACAAACCTGAGAAGTATGATCAAGCACAATGAATGGATGCCACAAGATCCTTGTTCTGAAGTTTGTACTTGACATTTTCCATGAGCTGGCAAGCATAGTGTTACTTTTTTTGTGGGATATATATTCATCAAAGAGATTACAATTCTCTCACTGAAAAACAGTACAACTTTTATAAAATGCAATATTTCATTTTCTGAGAACAGAAAGCAAGCAAGGGTGGGTCCCAAGAGAAAAATCTCAGTTCTTAGTTAAACTCTTGAAAAATGCTCTGCATGTTGCAAATTCTAAGCTTTTTCTCAGTGAGGTATGAATCACTTAGAAGGAAGACATATCCTGCACATTTTTTTCTCCATGAGAAATCAAATCTGTAAACATGAACTTACCTTTATGCAGAAAGTAACTGGTTTATGGGTGGACCATAATGTGGAGACACTGTAGAAGTATAGGATTCCCAGGTGGACAGGACTGGAGGCTGCATGCTCATAGCCTGCCTGCCTGTGCTCTCTGAAGGATGACCAAGTCAAAATGAAATTAGGTGCTTCGGACCAAATTTCTGGTTTACAGAGCGGGACATCCAGTACTTTACTCAACAATCAATTGTAAGACATGATGGTCCCTCACAGTCATGACTCACATGATCCTGATAACCAGATAGCTGACAAGAAAGAGTATAGGGTTGATTGTATATCTGTTGCACTTACTATCAAAGTGTACTAAGCCCAGATTCAGTGTTTTGTTATCATGCCCCTGTTGAAAGCAACACATAGTTCGCGCAGTGATTAATGGGACAAAACTTAACAAGTACAAATGCTGGATTCTGCACCTAAGATGGAGTAATGCTAGGCACAAGTATAAATTGTGAGAGGAGCGGCTGGAGAGCAGTCCTGCAAAAGAGACCTGGGGGTGCTGGTTGAGTCAGCAGTTTGCCCTGGAAGCCAGGAGGACAAACCACATCCTGGGATACATCAAAAACAGTATAATGAACCAGTGAAAATGTGCAATTCAGCACTGGTACAGCCTCACCTTGAGTACAGTGTTCAGTTCTGGGCCCCACCATTTAAGAAGGATGTGAAGGCCCTTGAATGCATGCAGAGGAGGGCAACAAATCTGGTGAAGGGTCTTGAAGGAATGCCCTATGAGGAGCGGGTGAGGACTCTGGGCTTGTCTAGTTTGGAAGAAAGGAGGCTGAGGGGCAACCACATTGCTCTCTACAGCTTCCTTAGGAGGGGAAGTGGAGAGGGAGGTGCTGATCTCTGCTGCTTGGTACCCTGTGATGGAACACATGGGAATAGTTCAAAGTTGCACCAGGGGAGCTCTGGCCTGGACATTAGGAAGCATTTCTAGGTCAAACACTGGAACTGGCTTCCTGGAGAGGTGGTCATTGCCCCATGCCTGTCAGGGTTAAGAGGCATTTGGACAATGCCCTTAATAACAGTCAGGCAGTTGGACTAGATGATCATTGTAGGTGCCTTCCAACTGAAAATTTCTACTCTATTCTATTCTAGTCTAGTCTATTCAAGTCTAGTCTAGTCTATTCTAATTACCTATATGAAACCAAAAATGCAAGTGAGTTGTGTCTGCTTTGGCAATGTTGTTCTGTCATCCGGTTGGATCTCAGGGAAAAAATAACACTGACTTCAGCTTCTGTAGTGTCTTCCATAACAGGAAAGCAACGAAGAATTTCTCTGGATTCAGGAAAATGCTGCATATGCCATCAAGGGTGTTAAAATAAACAAGTGTATACTCAGTCTTTCTGACTATTTTCTGTTACTGAAGTGGCACACTATTAAACAGATTATATATAATTTCTTCTTCAAATCATTATCATAAGTATAATTTATAATATTTACTGTACTTTTGGTGTACAGTAAATAAAGTTGCATGAATGACATAAATACTTGCAGAACTTTGCTTTATTTGTGTGAATAAATTATCACTGTTTGCAAAATACTCTCCAGCTTACTGAACATAACTAACTGAACGATACCCATCTCTGCCTGGAAGAGCTATAGGCAGTTTAAGACTTAGATATTACATTGCCCTAAGAAGAAGAGAGAACTTTGTGGTGATGCTAACACTGATCACAATTCTTAGTAGGTTCATGCAGGCTACAAAACATAATGAAATGGTATGTGAAGTCAATGGAAGCCTGTTACTGAATTTGGTGCAGGCAAGATTTCACCCTGATGTTTTAGATCTTTTAAACAAGTGCGCAACATAAACTACAGTAACTACAGTAACTCCAGTTGTTCAATTAGCTTTTAGATTTTAACAGATATTGCTAACCAACATATTGTAAAAAATCTAGTCTTTACATCACTAACCAAACACGTTCAGAAAAGCCAAAGAGTTCCAGTGGCACTTTGTGCACTTTCTTTAAAATAAAACAAAAAATCTGTCCCTAGAAACAAGTCTTTACCAAATCCTGATTCAGTCTCTCATTTTTATTTTAAACTTCTACTACATAAACTTCATACCACTTGCTCCAGGCTGACTGGGAATACCAGTGAAATGAACTGCAGGTTTGCGTGTCTGTGTCTGTTTTACCACCTCTAACATGTTGCTCTTGCTTCTGCAATGTACAACAGGCTTATCTCACCTGACATTTTCAAAGTGCTGTGATTACAGTAAGGCGTAGACTTGTGCCTCCTGTTCTGGTTGTGTAGTATTACTCAGGTGATGGAAATTCTTTTTTAAATAATACCTTCGGACATACAGAAGATGTGAACAGATCTACAATTGATATAAAATGTTGGTGTAAACAATTTCTATCTCAAAGGGCATTTCTAAACAACCCCTAGTACAGAGGACTCTGACATGGAATAGAGCCTTTTGCGGACACTGTCAGCCTATTTTGCAGAACAGAGCTTAACACATTTTGCAAGGTTGGTTAAGAGCTATTTTGTTATCAGCATGTTATTCAGCTTATACTGCAGGTTTCTCAAAGGGACACCGTTATGCTCCAGTGACACCAAAGGCTACTGCTTAGGACACAAGTCTACCTCTACAGAATAATCAGCAGAATTAAGGCTTTAGACCTTCCTGAATAAATTGGCAATTGTTCAGCAGAAGTCTCTGTACAGAGTGAATCTGTACCTTTGTTCTGTCTCATTCCTCACTGATCATAAAGATGAATATATTCTTATACAGCAACAATGTAAGCTTTGCCTGCTCAAGAATGACCTCATAAAAAATAAAGAGGAATTCTTTTCATTATGGAAATTGTTAGCATAATACTACCTCTTTTAATAGAGACCACCTACACATTTCTTAGTTCTGCAGTTTAGCTTCCTTCAAATATAAATTTCTGATGTCATATAATTCAGTGGATTGTTTAAAAAGGTGATAATTTCTAATGAATTTCAGTAAATTTTTTTTGGTTTAAAATCAATTATAAAAATTTTTAAATATAAAATTGGAATTAACTTTAATTTTAAGATTATATTTGATATCAGTAAGTAGCAGGTTTCTCTAATCTGTTCAAATCTATTTACATACAAAAACATATTTTCTCTGCTACTTCTGAGAATGGAACAAGTATTATAAATGCCACAACTTTTAAGAAATTTAGACAACTAGGATTTCAAGATATATATTTAGACCTAATACAAGACTCCTGATGTGTGCGTGTACATTCTGTTAAGTCTTTCAGTACACAGCATTTCAGTTAAGAATTTATATTTCATCTGTTCTCATTTGTAGAAATGGTTGCCATTTCCCTTTTTTGCATGACTTAAGAGGTTAAGTTGCTTGAGTTAGCTAGCATTGAAATATAAAATCAGGCATTTGAAATCTAATGCATTTCAAAGAACAAAATGCCTTTCTGCTTATTCTGCTTGCCAAGATGCAATTTTATCACCAAGAATTGTAGCAAATTTTTTCTTGGTATATTAACATGCACTAATACACCATGTCACAAACATCAGCACATGGAAAATCAGATAGCTGTAAACTAAAGACTGTATAACGAAAAACTATTTGCACTTTGTGAAAAATATTAGTAATTCATCATTATGAGGATGACTCCAACATTCCTAACTTCATCATTCTTACTACAGAAACAGCAATTACAGAATCACAGAATCACAGAATAGTAGGGGTTGGAAGGGACCTCTGTGGGTCATCTAGTCCAACCCTCCTGCCGAAGCAGGGTCACCTACAGCAGGCTGCACAGGACCT